>MDSV01010229.1_pt1 | contig 21317 bp, 19 predicted proteins | sample 810851 | NCBI WGS metagenome assembly MDSV01 (sample SAMN05326640, study PRJNA326480) | marine metagenome | isolation source: seawater | place: Atlantic Ocean: North East | collected 2012 | reverse complement strand
CTAAAGTTTATGTTATACCTTCCAGTCACTGGAGTGATGCCGAAGATGCCACAAACGGTTTAGAACTTATAGATACATTTGAAAAAAATAAAAACTATTATCACACTTGGCGTAAAAAAGGTTATAAAAGAATAGTAAGTAGATTTAATAACAAATATGGTTATAGTTGGAAACATTTAACTGACAAAGAAAGGTTTTATGCAGGCGACGGTGACATGTATTCAACATTAAAAAAACTTGGTATTGAAGTCACTCACAATGGCGACAGCAGAAAAGGTGCACCTGGACAAGACGATTTATTTCCTAATGAAGAAACACAAAATCCCAAAAGCGGTGAGCCACTAAACAGAAGTAGTGCTACGAGTTGGGAAAATATGGAAGACGATGCAGAGCAAAAACGTTTTGATACATTTGATTGGGAACAGTACCCAGCAAAAATGAAAGACGTGGTTGCAAAAGAAATGGCAAACAAAAAAAGCAGTTACGGTAATTTTAAGGTAGCATTAGACAACATTCTACAAAAAGTACTTGATGGTGATGTAGGCATAGACAAAAGTGATTTAAGCAAACCATTAGATAAGTTAGCCATAGCGGCTGGTATTCAAACAGACGACGGTGATTCCTCAAATGGTATAGCAAGAAAAACAGATTGGGGGAATCTAGCAGACCATTTAGGCCTAGATCGTGGCGTAAATGACCAAGGTGTAAATTTACTTAAAAAAGTATATAATCAGTACGATGGCGACCACAACTGGAGACCAGGAACTGATTCTGATGGCCAGAATGTAATTGGATTAAAAAGATGGGGTGCCGCAGTAAGAGATGCAGAAAAATATATCAGAGGCAATTACAATGTGAGTGCCGGTAACTATTTTAGAAAGAACGTAGACGGCAGTGATGGTGATGATGTCAGTGGAATATACAGTCAGCCGGATCTTGGTGCAGATTACGATAGAGCCAGAAATGATTATTATATGTTTAATGATATGATGTCATCAGGTATGCAAAATTACTTAGCACGTGGCTCTGTAAATGACCTAGTAGGATTTTTAAACAATACAGATAATTCTAATAACTTTAAGCAAAATGTTTTAAGAACATTAATATCTAGAGCAAATAATGAAAACGGTCCTTTTGCTACTTTCCAAGATGCTTTAGCAGTTACACGTAGAACTACATCCGGTAATGAAAGTATTTTAAATAGATTTGACAAATTGTCATTACAAGAACAATTAAAATACTTAGAAAAAATAGATAATAATAAATTTAAGAAGATACCTAATAAAATTAAAGTAGAAGGTGCTGTTCCAGATAATACAAAAGTAAGAATAATAAACAAGTTATTGTCTGATGAAATGCCAGCAAGTGATTTGAAGAAACAAATGGATGCCTATTTTGCAATACCTAATCCTCAAATGATAAATGACTTTAGGTCTATGAGAGTACAGGGCGGAGATGATGCATGTTTAAGAGGAGTACTTAGAAATTATGTAAAAACATCTATGCACCCTTCACTTGCAAAAAGAGTAAACTTAAACGAAGTATATACAGGTAGTATTTCTGATACTAAAAAAGATGTAATAGATAAAATATCTGCATTACCAGATGACGGAGAGCAAACAAGTAAAATAATTTCTTACATAGAGCAACTTTTAAATGATATGGGTGTAGGTGGAAGACTTGCAAGTATAATGCAGGGATTAGAAAATGTAGAAGATGCAACAGTTGATGCAACAATTAAAAAGATTGCAAAAATAATTGCAAGTATAGAAATGACACCTTTAGAAAGAGCTCAATTATTTGCTATGTGGAACAAGGATACATTAGTAGATATTTCATCCTTAACAACAGCGGGTACATATTCCTTTAAGAATATATTTACAGGGTATGGTACAGAAGTATATATGACAGAACTTGTAGATGACTTATCAGATGTTTCAGGATATGGAATAGGAGCAGGAGAATTTTTATTTGCAGTATTAAGTAAACGTATATCAGGTATTGGTGGGACAGCAGGTGTTGGTGACTTAATTGTAGACGGAAAGAATGTAGAAGTAAAAACAAAGACAGCCAAAAATGCTAGATTTGTTGATTACCATGTTAAGCCTGATGACACTTGGCAAACAAAAACAAAACAGTTTTATAAAGACTTTGCAGATTTAGATATTGTTGCAAATTCCCCTGCAACAGGTATTAATAGTGGTGACCTAATGGATTGCCTAACAGACCCAAAACTTATACAAGAACCTTTAAGGGCACAACAATTTTTAAAACAAATAAAAGGTTTATTTAATTCTCACATGCCAACATTATCAGGAAGCCAATTAACTGAATTAGTAAATCTGTTAAATAGTAGTAACGGAGAACAGTTTAAGAAAATGTATGGTGCATATAATATATTAAACTATATGAATGTAAAAAATGCTAAAGGTGATTTAGATGGTATTATGTTTGTAGACAAGCCTACTAAAATGGTTTGCTATGTTAAAACAGTAGAGGATATACTAGCAAGAGATTTAGCAGTTGGTACGATATATCCAGTAACTAAAGAGAAAAGTTATCCGTACCCTCAGATAGGTATAACAAAATGAGCAAATTAGAAGAACTATTTTTAAGTAAAAAAGAATTAGAGAAAAAGAAAAAAGATCTAATGGCTGATGCCGGAGGCGGTGGCGGTGCCGGAGGCGGTGGCGGTGCTGGTGGCGGTGGTGCCGGAGCAGGCGGTGGCGCAGGTTCAGGTGCAGGTGCAGGTTCAGGCGGTGGCGCAGGCCCTGGTAATAGTTCAGGTGGCGGTGCTCATGGAAATTCAAGTGGTGGCGGCGGGTCTGCAGGCAGTGGTGACACTGGTTCCGCTGACTCCACTCCTAGTGCTCCAGCAAGTAATTTCTTTATAGGCTCTATGTCTCCTTACAAAGGTAAAAAGAAGAAAAAGAAAAAGAAAAATTTTAAATTTGGTGATGGTATATATGAAGCATTACTAGAAGACAGGGAAGTTAGTGATAAGCATTTTGATAGAAATGAGTTACCTCAAATAAAACAAAAACATTTAATAGATTCTCCTTTTGATTATACATTTAAAGAAATGGATTTAAAGGATATTAAACCTGTGCAATCTCAACGTGTAAAAGGATTGGTACAATCTTCTGAAGTATTAATGTTAAGAAATGAATATAAACCGTTAATTGTAGATCAGGACGGTTACTTAGTGAACGGACATCATAGATATGATGCGGCACATAATTTAGAAATGGATAAAGTAAATGTTATAGAGATTAATGCAGGAATAGATGATTTAGCAGGACACTTTAACGATTTAGTTAGTAATAGAAAGGTCGATGAAGCAGTACAAGGTGATTTAAATACACTTGAAGACTTTACAACATATGATGTATATGACTATGGTAAAGGAAATATTAACCCTATAGACGTAATAAGATTATTTGTAAAACCAAATGCACAAACGTTTTTTCTATCAGGATTAAGATTAAGTCCAGAATTTAAAAATCCAGAGGTAAATAAATCTCCTGGTATTTTACTATTAAGACAAAATATGACAAAGATTGGTTGGGGCGATCATAAAATGATCACAGCACCAAATTCAGTAAGACAGGAACTTCCCCCGGCCGGGCAGAAAGATCTGTTTGATCTTGGTGATAATGATGATCAAAATAGGGCCAGGGATCAAGAATCTCATGGAAATTACCAAGTACTAGATAAAAGCGATTTAAGAAGGACCAGTGAAATAGGTAAACAAATATTTTTACCTTTAACTGCAATATTAGGATATCTTAATAGTTTAGAACAAGCACACCCTGAATATCAAGGAATTCTTAATAAAATTGCAGAAAAAAATGCCTCTAATGTATATTCTAGAAAAGATGCTATTAGAGTAGGGTTGAAACAAAGAAGAGATCCTGATGTCATAGAGTTCAATAGGTTTAAAGATAGATTCGAAATGTTTGGAGATGCCTTAAGAACAAAAATACCATTACTTGCAAAAGGACTTTACTTTGCTAAAGCAAGACTTGTAGCAATGGGGAAGAATCAATATGAAGAAAGATCTTTAGATAACTTAGATGAATATCTAACAGATATTTTAGGTGAAAAAATAGAACGTAATTTAAAAGCCAACAAAGAGAATAAATAGTAATATGAGGATTTCAGAAATAATTATTGAGACAACATCAGCAGGTGGTATAGCCACAGTTGCCCAACCTATGGGCAGTATGATAAAAAGACCTAATCCTAGCATTTATACAACTAAGAAATCTAAAAAGAAGGCTAAGAAGAAAAATGAAAGCAGTAAAGGGTAAGCACGATTTCTTAAGTTTAATAAGTAGTTCTGAATCTAGAATATTCAATAAAGTTGATATGCAAGGCTTTACTGGAGTAAATACTTTAAACGAGCAAGAACAATATATTGCAAATGAACTTTATAAAAAAGACGTATTGCAAAAGGTAAAAAAAGGTGCAAACATTGGCTACAAAACATACCCACAAAAGAAAAAACTATAATCCTAAATTTGTTGCAAATAAGTTAGATAATCTAGCAAAAACTGTAGCAAAAAAAGGTATCTATGTAGTTAAAAAAACTAAAATAGGATATGATGTTATAGATTACATTAAAAAAGAAGTACTAGTTGCTGATATACCTTTTAGTAGGACAGCAAATAACTTCTGTGATAGCCTTAATAAGGAAGGTGAAAGAGGTGTAGCACAATTAACACATCACGTTCGTGTATATCATAAACATATGAATGATATAATGTTTTATAAACATACTATAAGAACAAGTAAAGACACTACTAAAGTATTTACAGCAGGTGTTCGTATGCAAGATAGTTTAGGAATGGTCAAAGAAGCAAAACATCACCTTGCATTTTATTAAAGAAAATTGTCACTAATTGATAAATAAGAGTATAGCGGAACATATACTTAGGAAGAAACCATGTTTATAAGAGATTTTAATCCAAACGGTAAAACGAAAATTAATAATATTAATAAGTTGTTGAAAGAACAATTTAATATGTCTATCAAGAATTCTTTTCCAAAGAAAGAAAAACTTGAAACTATTAAAGAAATGTCTCAGAATGCAATTATTAAACTAAAGAATACATCAAAGCAATTTCAATTAGAACCTGAATATGCAAAATATCTAGGCATTAAGGATGTCATTGATACTATGTTAGCAGAAGGTTACTATGCAGAATCACCTGCTTACGAATCTATGTGTGAAATGTTAAGAGAAACTGTTAAACAATTAATGGACAGTGGATACACAATGGACGAAGCAAGTGCAGAATGTATGAACAGATTCAGACAAGATAGCAGATATGCACATGAAGATGGTGTCATACTTCCTATTATTATTAAAGCGGCAAAAGAATACTACGGTGAAGGTAGTTGTGAATCAATAGAAGAGATTGCTGTTGACGGTCCTAATACAGACCTAAATGAATACTTATTAAAAGAACTTTCCAAAGAAGTAGGTGTTGAACTTACAGACCCTTCAAGCATAGATGCTATAGAAGAGAAACTTGGATTGTTTGCTGAAGTATCAGGTAAAAGCAGAGATTCAATTGTTGGCTTCCTCAACGGTTTAGAAGAAGATGCTTTATCAAACGGTATTAAGTTTTTTGGAGCCAAAGTTGCTCAACACAAAACTAACGAAGACAAATATATAATGACTATTGCTCAAGGTGCCGTTGATGGTAAAAAAGAAGTTGAGATAGACGGTGAAATGGAACCTGTTAAAATGTCAAAAGAAAAAGCAGAAGAGATCTTAGGCAAAAAAGCAAAAGCAAAAGAAAGCATGTTTGATGACATTATTGATGATATGTTATCAGAAGAAATTGAAGGCACTACTGTAGAAGAAGCAGAAGTTGTTATGGCTGTTAGAGCATTAGCAGATGATATTCAGGACCACGTTGAAAGACTAGGTAGAATGGCAAATGAAGATATTCCAGCAATAGCAGACCAAATGATACACGAGTTTGGAGCAGACAGAGCCGCAACATTTAAAGACTCAGCAGAGCAAGTTTTAAACCAAGCATTAGAAAGTTCTAAAGTTGCTAAAGAAGGTGTTAACCAATTAGTTGGTGGCATTACTGGACAAGATATGAATGCAGGCGGATTAGGTGATACAGCGGAGTTAGGTGATATTGACAGTGACCTAGGTGGCGATTCAATAGACGACTTAGCAATAGACGAACCTGAAATGGATATGAATGAACCAGCGGCGGCAGGTCCAGAGGAAGAGCCACTAGGTAGAGCACCAGTAGAGGGTTAATAATGCTCATTACTGAGGTAGTAAACGTAAAAGAATCTTACCAAAGCGAATTAGTATTAGCAGTACAAGATCTTATGTCTATGGCAATGTCAAAAGACATGAAAAAACTATCCACAGAAAAGTTTCAAGCAAAACTTAAAAAACAAGGTTTTGTTGCATCAATAGAAGATCTTATAAAGGCAGTTGATATGTCTGGTTATGCTAATAGTGTTGATAAAAATGTTATAGTACCCAAAGACGAATTAGCAGATTTAACTAGCGACGATCCTAAAGTTGACGAACCAGAAGATAAAGTAGATGTAGGTGACATGGCAGGAGACCAAGCATTGTCAGATATTAAGGCGGAGTTATAATGGCTAACATATTCGTAAATGCCACACAGGCAAGAACAAATTCCAGAAACAATAGTGTTATACATGGTGAAATAAGATCTATAGAAAATCTTGTACTTGCTAATGTTGATGCTGGTGTTTTATATGCAAATGTTACTTCAGGTACTACAATGACTGACAGTAATGTATATTACAATGTACACAATTCAATCACAACAGATCCAACAAAAAGCGATCAAATAAATTATGTTAAAGAGTATTTCTTAAACTTAGGTTACGGAGTAACCATTTTAACTAATTCTAGCTCAAATAATACTATTACCTGGAACATATCCTGGTAAGTACTAGTATATAAATAACTTTTAAAAATTATAAATGTTAAACCAAAAATATGACTATCCAGCCTTACGACGTGAAACCCAAAAGAATGGTAAAAGACAATACGTAGGCGAGTCCGGTAAACCAGTCCCAAGTGTTACAACAGTACTCTCTGATACGGGAGATAAAACAGCCTTACTTAATTGGCGTAAACGTGTTGGCGAGGAAGAAGCAAATAGAGTAAGTAGAGAATCTGCAGGTCTAGGTACTAAAGTACATAATGCTATAGAAAAATATATTTTACAAGAAGAATACGAAATAAAGGGAAACAATTTTATTAGTATTATGGCAGAATCAATGACCAATGAAATGATTAATAACGGTCTATCAAAAGTAGACGAGTTATGGGGTGTTGAAGTTGGATTAATAGCAGAAGGATTATATGCTGGTACATCAGATGCTATAGGTATATATGAAGGAGAGGATGCTATTATAGATTTCAAAACTTCTAAAAAAATCAAACCTCGTAAATGGATTGAAGATTACTTTATGCAAGGTTGTGCTTACGCATTAGCACATAACGAAATGATGGGCACCGAAATACGCAAAGTAGTTATACTAATGGTAGACAGAGACAGTAACTTCAAAGAATATACTATTAAAGATGAAGAATTTGATGCCTACTGTGACAAATGGTCGGATAGACTAGCAGACTATTATAACAAACAATAGTAAAAGATGATAAATACTAATAAGTTAGGAGACTTATAAGTATGGCAACACTAGATACAAATAACAATGTAATCATTTCAAGGATACAACAACGTAGAGGTCTGAAACAAGATTTACCTCAACCGTTGCGATCTGGAGAGTTTGGTTTTGCTACAGATAGCAAACAACTTTATATAGGCGGAGACCTAGACTCTACATCAAATATAAGTGTTGCTGAATCAACTACAAGTGCATTAGCACATTCTTTAGGTATCTCTAACACAAGAATTATACATTTTACTGTTCCACATAAAAGATTTATTTTAGGAACATATGATGGTGTAACTACTTCAAGTTCATGGGCATTAACATCTGATACATTTACTGGTAGTGCAACTCCAGTATTCAATGTAAACATTACAAATTCTCCTGTAGCATTTGCAACAGGTAATACTAGTAATAGTACAAGTGTAATAATAGATTCAAGTAATGCATTTATAAGTGTAGGTGATATTTTATCAGGAACAGATGTCACTGGAACAGTATCAGTTAGTTCGGTTACAACGAATACTAGTAATACAAGTCATTCAAACGTAGTATTGTCATCAGCACAATCACTAACAACTGCTAACCAAATTACGTTTACACCAAACAATATTAAAAATGTTTTAACAAATGAAAACTTTAAATCAACTGATGTAACAGTATTAAAAAATACAGTAAAACTTACAGGTGATAATACAAGTGCAATACCTTCAGCAGACACTGACTATAGTTTAAGTGCATCTACACTTGGTTCTAATACTCATACCTTGACGTATAGAGTAGCACCATTATCTACAGATGAAATTGCTGTTACATATTATAGTAATACAGCAATTACTAAAGCATTGTCTAACACTACAACAGTATATGCAGGTACTACAGCACAAAGTTTTTATACACAAGAAAGTATTCCAAGTTATAGACAATTATCTAACACTTTAGTTAGAGTTAACGAAACAACAGGTTCAGGTTACATTGGTTTAGAATTTAAACACTTAGCAATATTTGAAGATGGTAGTACAATATCTAATCCAACAAATATGACATTAGGTAATTTGTTAATTAGTAATAATTCTAATAAAAGCATTTCACCAGTTGGTTTAACTGCAAGTGGAGCCACAGTAACAGTAGCAACAGGAACAAGTGCATTATATAGTAATGCATCAACTAACGATCATATATACATAGAAAAAGCAACTGACGATGCAGGTAACGTAGAATTTGGTCCTAGTTGGGTACATGGTAAATCCTTAAAAGTTTCTAATGTACAAACTAATACATTGCAGATTACATTGCCAACAGGTAATACATGGCAGACAGCAAGAGCAGTTACATCATCAGCATCATCAGGTAGTGTTGTTACATTAACAGGCAATATTGCAGGTGTTACTAATGGAGATTATGTAAAGTTTATAGGAGCAAATGCAACACCTTTAAACAATGCATCATATCAAGTTACTTCAGTCTCTTCAACAGGCTTTACTGTAGTTGATCCTACAGTATCAAGTCCTATTACAGCAGGTTTAGATTTTATAAATTATGGTACAGATAGCAGTAAGGCAAATGTACAAATAATTAGTTCGGTACACGGGTTATCAACAGGTGCTCAGGTAGAATTAAAAAGTTCAACAGCACAATCAGAAGTAAGTAATGCAGTTAAAACATTATTAACAGGAACATCTGATAATACATACTTTATTACAGCATCTGCACCAGTAACAGCAAATGTCACAGGTACTGCTGATACAGTTTTAAGTGGTATAACAAAAATACATCATACTCCAGTTGTAAGTTTAGATTTATCTGCAAATACAACTATTACAGAAGCAATAGCAACAGTACAAAATAGTCCGGAATTCCCTAATATTGCTTTAATACCTAATACTGCTAATAAAATTTATATTAGTACTAAGGCTTCTAATGATTCAGTAGGTTCTGCAAGTGGACCAGGAGTTGAATTTACATTGCATGAAGATTCAACAGGAACATTAGGTGCATTAGGATTAACAGCAGGTTCTAAAACAAGAACCAACAATACAGTTAAAGCAAAATTAGAAAGATGGTTAAATGATCTTGTTGTTAGTAAAGATGTAGATATATTCACTACAGTTAAAAGTAACGATAAGTTCAGTACTACATCAGTAAGTAATTTAGGCACATTTGCTTTAAACATTACTGATACAGATGACCAACAGTTTATAACATTTGGTACTAGAGAAGAAGCACAAAATTTCAACTATATTGTAAATAACTTATACTTCTCTACTGCAAGTCCTGACATAAAAGGCTTATTGAATCTTAATACAAATATACAATTACTTACATCTGAAACTGCAGGTGGTGGTAATAAACTAACAACATTTGACTCTTTAAATTCTACATCTATATCAGCAAGTGGTAGTTCTCAATTAATACTTACAATTGATGCTTCATCTTATGATAGTTTCATATTAAATTACACTTGTAAATATGATGGAACAACGGACGGTAACTATAGAAGAGTTGGAAATATGTTACTTAATTCTTTTGGTAATACGCAATCTAACCCTACAGCATCTGAAGTACTAATGCAAGACATGGCAACAGATGTTGCTCATATATTAAGTGGAGACGTACAGTTTACATCTGTAAGAAACGGTACAAACATAGAAATATCTGCAACCAATACAACTGGTAAAGTATTAACTATGAAGTACATTACGCAACGTTGGTCATCTTAATATATAAATGTTTGTAAATCTACAGACGCCAGAACAACGACTATCTACATGGCGAGATATAAGAAACAAAGATCATTCTAGTATAGAAGAAGTACTAGAAGATTTTTCTTCTATTAAATTAGTTTCTAGATATTTAGATTATTATACACCTGAAAGTTGGCCTAATCCTTTTGAAATTGTTAATGAAGGATACTTTTGCCAAAGCGGAGTATCATTAGTATTGGCTTCAACTTTAGTATATAAAAGTTTCTTATTTGAGGATAGAATTATATATCCGGTGATAAGTAATAACATAACAGGGACGTCAGGATTAGTTATACTACATGACAACTTAGTATATAATTTTACTCCCAATAAAGTAGAATCTTGGGATTACGTCAAAGAGAATTCTACAGTATTTCAGATACATAATTTAGAAAAGAATAAAATTAGTTCTTGATTTTATATTGTTTTATGTTACAATAAGCATAAGATAAATATGAATGTTGAAAGAATAATTTTAGTTTTTAAGGACACAGAAACACATGCAGGTAAAGAAAAGAGACGGCACACTAGAAGATCTTAACGTAGAAAAATTACACAAAGTTGTCATGTATGCCTGTGAGGGTATTGCAGGCGTAAGTGCAAGTGAAGTAGAAATACATTCTCAAATACAATTTTTCGATGCAATAGCAACAGAAGACATTCAAGAAACACTTATTAAAAGTGCGGCAGATTTAATCTCAGAAGATACTCCAAATTATCAATATGTAGCAGGTAGACTTATAAATTACCATTTGCGTAAAATGGTATATGGTAAATTTACGCCTCCTTGTTTATGTGATATTATACAAGACAATATAGATGCTGGATTCTATGATGCAGAGTTTACAAAGTTATATACTAAAGAAGACATCAATGAATTAAATGATCATATTAAACATGAACGAGATGAAGTATTAACTTATGCGGCTATGGAACAATTCCGTGGCAAGTACCTAGTGCAAAATAGAGCAACAGGTGAAATCTTTGAAACACCTCAAGTTGCATATATGATGATAGCGGCAACGTTATTCAGTAAGTATCCAAGTGATGTAAGAATGGGATATGTAAAATCCTATTATGATGCTATCAGTACTTTTAGAATATCTTTGCCTACACCTGTTATGGCTGGAGTAAGAACTCCGCAAAGACAGTTTAGTAGTTGCGTATTAATTGAAACAGGTGATAGTTTAGATAGCATTAATGCAACTAGTAGCAGTATTGTTAAGTATGTAAGTCAAAAAGCAGGTATTGGTATAGGTGGTGGAAGTATTAGAGCAGTAGGCTCAGCGATTAGAAATGGCGATGCTACACATACAGGAGTTATTCCTTTTTATAAAATGTTCCAGTCTGCTGTAAAAAGTTGTTCACAAGGTGGAGTAAGAGGCGGAGCGGCTACATTATACTATCCTTTATGGCATTTAGAAATAGAGGAGTTACTAGTACTTAAGAATAACAAGGGCACAGAGGACAACAGAGTGCGTCACATGGACTATGGAGTACAGTTTAATAAGTTAATGTACGAAAGACTTTTAACAGGCGGAAATATTACATTGTTTAGTCCTCAAGATGTTCCTGGATTATATGATGCATTCTTCCAAGATCAAGACAAGTTTCAAGAGTTGTATGAGAAAGCAGAACGTATGACTAGTATTAGGAAGAAGTCTATACCCGCACAAGATTTGTTTAGTGCCTTTATGACAGAACGTAAAGATACAGGTAGAATATACTTAATGAATGTTGACCATGCAAATACACATGGATCATTTGTTGAAGAAGTTGCACCTGTAAAGCAAAGTAATCTTTGTTGCGAAATTGATTTACCTACAAAGCCTTTAAATGATATAAACGATCCTGATGGTGAGATTAGTTTGTGTACGTTAAGTGCTATTAATTGGGGTGTATTAAAAGATACAAGTGAACTAGATAAGATATGTGATCTTACAGTAAGAGCATTAGATGAACTATTAGATTATCAAGAGTATCCTGTTATTGCGGCAGAACTTAGTACAATGAATAGAAGACCATTAGGTGTGGGTATTATTAATTTTGCTTATTGGTTAGCAAAAAATGGCACAACATATCAAGACCCTGATCTAGAATTAGTAGATACATGGGCAGAAGCATGGAGTTACAGTTTAATAAAAGCAAGTAATCAGTTAGCAATAGAAAAAGGTGCATGTCCTAAAAATATGGAAACTAAATATGGACACGGTATTACGCCTAATCAAACATACAAAAAAGATGTAGATGAATTAGTTAAACATAAAGAACGATGTGATTGGAAAGAACTAAGGAAAAGTTTAAAAGAACACGGTATTAGAAATAGTACATTAATGGCACTAATGCCAGCAGAAACGTCTGCACAAATTAGTAATAGTACTAATGGTATAGAAGCACCAAGAAGTTATATTAGTATTAAACAAAGTAAACATGGTGTATTGAAGCAAGTAGTACCAGGATTTCCTTACTATAAAAATAAATACGACTTACTATGGGATCAAAAGTCACCTACAGGTTATTTAAAGATAATGGCGGTCCTACAAAAGTATATAGATCAGGGTATTTCGGTAAATACATCTTACAATCCAGAACACTTTGAAGATGAAAAAGTACCAATGAGTGTATTGCTAACAGATGTAATTACTTTTTATAAATATGGTGGCAAACAGTTATACTACAATAACACATATGATGGACAAGGGGAGATAGATATCAATAAGGACGATGCGTCAGATCAATTGGAACTATCTGAAATAGACGATGAAGATTGCGAGAGTTGTAAAATATAATGACAGTTTTAAATACAAAAAATAGAGTAGACCACACTAAAGTAAAAATGTTTTTAGATCCTACAGGTGGTCCTGTAGTGCAGAGATATGATACTCTGAAATATAAACAGTTTGATAAGTTTACTGACAAACAATTAGGTTTCTTTTGGAGACCAGAAGAAGTAGATATATTAAAAGATGCAACAGACTTTAAAAATTTAACAGATCATGAACAACATATATTTACTAGTAATTTAAAAAGACAAATACTACTTGATAGTGTACAGGGTCGTTCACCTAATATTGCTTTCCTGCCTATAATAAGTCTTCCTGAAGTAGAAACATGGATTGAAACATGGGCATTCAGTGAAACAATACATAGTAGAAGTTATACACATATTATTAGAAATGTTTATCCTAATCCAAGTAAAGTGTTTGATGAAATGTTAGACATCCAAGAAATATGTGATTGTGCTGATAGTATTACAGAAAATTACGACAAGTTAATTAAATGGAACGAACTATTAGCAAGTGGCAGTAAGAAGTATGATCAATACGAACACAAAAAAGCAATTTGGTTATGTTTAATGAGTGTAAACATATTAGAAGGTGTACGTTTTTATGTTTCATTTGCTTGTAGTTGGGCATTTGCAGAACTTAAAAGAATGGAAGGTAATGCAAAAATTATTAAATTCATTGCCCGAGATGAAAATGTGCATTTGGCTAGTACACAAACAATGCTAAAACTTTTACCCAAAGACGATAAAGACTTTGCTAAAATACAAAAAGAAACATATGATCAATGTACTCAGATGTTTGTAGATGCAGTGGAACAAGAGAAAGCATGGGCAGAATACTTATTTAAAGATGGCAGTATTATAGGATTAAATGCAGAATTGCTTAAACAATATGTAGAATATATAGCGGCTAAACGTATGCATGCCGTAGGTCAAGAGAAATTATATAATAAAGGAACAAACCCTCTTCCTTGGACACAATCGTGGATAACAGGAGGTTCTGTACAAGTAGCACCACAAGAAACAGAAATTAGTAGTTATGTTATAGGTGGTACTAAACAGGATGTTGATAGTGATACATTCAAAGGTCTAAGTCTATAAAAATGAAACTAGTTGTTTGTGGTTGCAGTTGGAGTTCCAGAGACCCTAACCATTTAGATACAGAATACGGTTATTATATTTCCAAGCATTTTGGTTGGGAGTATAAAAACATTGCCAGACCAGCATGTGATAACTTTGGTATTAGGCTTCAAATTGATTACGCAGTAAAAGTATTAAAAGCAGATTTTGTAATTGTAAGTTGGACAACTCCTTGCAGGATTTGTTGGAATAATACTGGTAAAGAGTATAATATATTTGAAGGACTTAAACAACTAGACTACGATGTAGAAAATATTAGAAATGATGGGTCACCTGGTACGTTTACAAGAGAATCCCATCCTGAATTTCCTAACGATAAACCTGTAATAACTAGTCAAAGTCTAGTAAGTATTTTAGAGAATAATTTGTCCTGTACTTATGAGGAAGCATGTTATAACTGGTGGATGTTAGAACAATACTTTACCTCTGATCAATTCTATGCATTTAGAAAATGGTATATGTATATGTATGATCATGACTTAGAAGCACATAAACAATTATATATGATGCAAAGTGCTGTTGAACAATTACAACGTAATAATATTAAGTACTTATTTTGCCCTAATACATTTACATTCAAACAAACAGAAACACATTTAAAACAACCTGACCATGAAAATAGACATACTATATCTATAGATGAAACACGAAACGATGGTGACTATATATTTGATTTTGTTCCTGATAATAACATGTTACAGCCTGGTATAGCATCTGCATTGCAGGGAGATCACAGGAGAATGCAAGAACAAAACTTAGAACACGAACCCGGCTCAGACTATACACATCATCTAAGTCCCCAAGCACAAGAAGAGTGGGCAACTACTTTAGCAATACCTAAAATTCAATCTATACTAGATAATTCTTAATAAATACTATACAACACACAGAGAAAGAATATGTATGATACCAAAAGCCTTATAGGCAAAACAGTAACAATTAAATTAACATCAGGTGTAGAACTTATTACTAAGTTAATAGGTTATGTAGCAAAAGATAAAAATGTTACATGTGAATACCCTATGACTATTATAATAAATGACGGCGAAGTAGCGGCAGTACCTTATCAATATACAGGCAATTCTAGTGAAGTAATATTTTCCCTTAATAAAATACTAACTATATGTCCTACACTATCCAAACCAGAACAGGATTACTTGTCATTAGTTGCTAATGCAAAGGAAGTTGAACCAGAAACTGTAGAATCTGCATAAATACTAGTATGACAACATGCAGAGTAGGAACAGATATGGCAGGTGGCGGTTTAATTATCGGACCTGGAGCACCTTCAGTAATGGTAAACGGAGTACCAATTAGTACAATTGGTGACGGTATTGCAACACACGGAGAAGCACCTCATACATCAGGTAGTAGTCTGATAACATTAGGTAGTGGCACAGTTTTAGCAGAAGGAAAATTTGTATCTATTGCACCTGGCACAGTTAGTTGTGGACATACATTATCACCAGGATCAACAACAGTCATAACAGGACTGTAAAAATGTCAAATCTCGTATCAGTACGAGGCCCCCATGCTCGAGGACCTATGGACAATATTAGAGTCCAATGGAATATGGGCAACTCCTGTAACTACGAATGTGAATACTGTCCTAGTATATTACATGACGGATCTAAGCCATGGCTACCCTTAGAGTCCTATTTAACGACCATAGAGCGTCTATCACAGCATTATAATGACATGGGTAAACGTGTGGACTATGAATTAATAGGCGGAGAAGTTACTGTAATACCTGGATTTGAGGATATTATAAGAAAAATAAGTGAATACAATACGCATAATGTAGTGTTTACAAATGGTAGCAGAACAGTTAAATGGTGGAGTAAAGCAAAGCATTACATGGACGGAGTTGTATTAACATTCCATCCTGACTCACAAGACAAACAACATATAATAGATGTTATAAATGAAATAAAAGATCATGTCACAATAGATATTAACATTGCTGGCATAGGTGGACAAGTACAAGACTTAGGTGACTTTGTAGAAAAATTAAGATTATTGTTTTTAGACTGCGAACACAACAGATATGATAACGTTAGTATATGTGTTAAAACTATGTATAAGAAGCTCTTAGGTCGTCATAGTAAGCAAGAAACATACTGGAACTATACAGATCTAGAACTAGAAGTATTACAAAGACCAGGTATTAAACCAATGCCTCCTGTAGAACCAATAGAACATATTGAAGAAAATCACGAACCTACAGAACATGTTGAAGATACTTCCTGGATGACAGAATTTTTATATGATGATGGAACTGCAAAATATGTACAAAGTCATCAAATAATTAATCAACGTTTGAATGCATTCAAAGGCATGAAGTGTCATTTAGGATTTGAAAGTTTAAATATAGATGCTACAGGTGAGATGTATAGTAGTTGGTGTGGTGCTGTTAATTTTGGTAACATAAGTAATCCCAATTGGAGTTTACCTGCTAGTGAAGTTTCTTGTCCTTTTGACTATTGTAACAATATATCAGATATTGCTATTACAAAAACTGCTTAATCCCAATAGAACTTTTTAATATTTTTTTCTAAAATACAATCTTCATGGTTCTTACTATAATAGAACAAATTTTTTAATAAAACATTATCCATAAATTCTTTATCTTTAATATGCTTTCCATGTCTTTGCTTTAAAAAGGAATTAAATATTTGTATAATATATTGTTGAGCCTTCAAATCCCAATCATTACATAAGCAATTATTAAATACTTCAAAACTTTCTCTACTACAAAATACATGTCCAGTAGAACTTATAAATACCTCATTATTAAATTCTAAATCTAATTTATAAACACTAGATTGGTCTGGTATTCTAACATTAAAAATATCCTGTCCTTCATCATTTTTTATAAAATATCTAAGATTCATAAATCCTAATGTAGTACGATATAAATCTTTGTGTTGTAAATTTAAATTGCTATATGTATCTATGGCTTCAGTAACATCATGTAAAAATTCGTTTTCATATGGTAATACATCAGTTATACTCATTACATCATGCAACCAGTTACCTTGATCATTAAAAACATTCTTTACACCGTCTTCAAATGTATTACCTTTAGTAATTTTTATACTATTATTATTTTGTTTACAAATTTTAAGCAAAGGAAGTAAATCAATCAGATTATGTTGATAACCAACATATTCTATAATTGTTTTATTTTTTGTTTGTTTTAAAAAATTATGAATACTATCCCAATTAATATTACTTACAACACTATCTGTATTGTTTTCTATACCATAGGAAAAAAGATAGAAACTAGAATTGTTATCTAATAAAGTTTGTATTAGATCTGTATCTAAATTACTACCATATGTAAAAATCATAAACTCAATATCTAATTCTTTACATAATTTAGATAAGTTTATAATATTAGAATACTCTAATGAGTCTCCATAAAAACTATTACAAAACACTTTTTTAGGAGTATTTTCTGTAATAAATTCTTTTAGTAAATTAAAATCACATTCCTGAATAGGATAGTTACGTTTACCGATGCGGCTACAAAACCATTGACCTTGAGGGGATAAACTATTAAAAGTTTTAGTATAAGATGTTAAATCTAAGTGTAATGTGTCAATCAACTTTCAATTTTATAATTTTTGCACGTTTACAGTATTTTGGTTACCAAACTGAGGTGATAGTTCATAATTAATAGTTGTATTCAAATCATATTCTGTATTATCTGAATCATAGTAATAAGTATTAACTGTACCTTGTAATTCAGATTCTGCAGTTTCATATAATCCTACAGTAAACTCTTCAACAGAGTAAACTTCACCTAATTTACCTTTAACACCAAATGTATAATACCCAGGAGCTCTATCAGCCGCAACACCAGAAGTGTCTAAAGTTAATATTCCTGTACTTGTATTAAATGCCATCCAAGGTGATAAAGGACTAAATGCAAGTACTTCTACATTGGTTGCACTTCCATTAATACCTAGATCTATAGTTGCTGTTTGTCCTCTTTGTACATTACCTACAACACCTGATGGTGAAGTAAATAATTCTACAGAAGAATCAGTTCCTGCAGAGTCTAACTGTAATATTGAATATTTCATTCCAGTATTAGCATGGAAAACGTGACCACTTTGATCTGCATTACTCATCGTAACCATGGAGCCTTTCCAAGAACCTTCTGAAATTAATGTTTCTTTAATTTTATTAGAATTAAAAGTTGGATGCTTTTCAATAAATCCTGCAACACCACCTGCAACTAGACCTGAGGAAAGACTTGTTCCACTACCTGCTGAATAAACTGTATTAGCAACTGATACTGCATAACATACGTCTTGACCAATTGTTAAAATATCAACTGGAGCACCATAGTTTGGCATTGAATTGCTAGGACTACCACCGTCCCATGCTGTATTTGTGAATGTTGTAAGTTTATAATTTCTGTCATGAGAACCAACAGTAATAATCTCTTCTATACCTGCTGGAGAGAAAGTATTTACGTCTTCATTTTTATTACCAGCCGCCGCAACTACCACAACGTTTGCCGCATTAAGTTCCATTACTTTAGAATCTATTAAATCATTTTGTGTAGTAATCCATGGAGCACATAATACTTTAACGTCTGTATTATCATTTGCATTATGGTGAGCAAGTACTTTACTGAATGCTGTTACAACATTACCAATTGAAGTTTGACCTGCTACTGAGTCATATAATTTTACATTCATTAACTTGGCATCTTTTGCTGTACCAATATTTTCACCTACAATTAATGAACCTACTGCTGTACCGTGACCTACGTTATCAACGTAATCACTTGCATAAGCATCACCTTCTGGATTAGTGTCGTATGAAGTCCATAAATTAGTAATAGTAGCATTTGCAAATTCATTATGTCCTGCATTGATTCCTGAATCTACTAGATAAACAGTTTTACCACTACCTGTAAATTTTGTTACAAATTCTGAATTTGTTATTGCATTACCGGTTTCAAAATCAATATTTTGTCTGTTATCAATGTATTCAAAGTGACTTGTATTTAAAACTGATAATTCTAAACCACTGTTAGCATCTGCTAAAGAGGAGTATTTCACTCCGCTCATTGCCGCTAATTGATCAGCAGTACAATCAATTTGGTATGTCATGTTTAAATCGAATGTTGTGGTAACTGATGCACCAGCATTTGTAATTGCCGTGGCCGCCGCCGTTGCATCTGCGTGGACACCTGCGTCCATTTCTACTATATAACTTGCCATTTTGTTTTAACTCCAGTAAATAGGTAATATGATTGCTATTTTATATAAGTATTTATCATATATTGAAGAAAAACAAATAGGATACTGATTTAATGAAACATGATATAGGAGGATTATCTTTAGACTTAGATAAATTATTATTTAAGTTAAGATTCAACGATCCTGGTACTGATGTATCATTAGTAGACTTATGTATAGAAAAAATTAAAGAGTATAAGAATCCTTTAGTTTGTTTAAGTGGTGGATACGATAGTCAATTTATGTGTTTACTTTTAAAACAAGCAGACATTAAATTTACAGCAGTAACATATGAAACAATGTGGGGATTGAATGTTGTAAACTCTCCTGATGTATGTATGGCAAAGAATTTTGCAAAGAAACATGATATACCTTTAGATGTAATACAGTTAGACTTTAAAACATTTTTAGAATCCGAACATTATTTAGAGTATGCAGACAAATATTACACTAGTAGTCCACAAATAGCATATCATTTATACTTTTTAGACCAAATAGATTATACTGACAGAAGTATAGTAATGGGTGGAGATATTCCAAGATTTAGTTTAAACGAAGAAACAGGAAAAATTGAGAGTATTGTTCATAGTGACATTGAACTTTTCAGAACTACAATAATACCTTACAAAGTATATGCAGAGCAAAACAATGTTAAAATGTGTAAAGATCTTCTTTTTTATACGCCAGAACTATTTTTCAAATCTTTAGAAAATTATACAGACTTAATTAAAAAGCATAATGTTTTAGATACTACAGACCCTTCAACTACAGGAAATTATTTAAAAGAACTTTATTATAATAACATTACTGAAGAAAACTGTGAGCCTAACTTAATGTCTAATACAGGATTTGAAAACATTAAATTACATTTTATGAGCATATCAGGTAATTATGATGAGTTCAATAACAAATATAGAGCACCAATTATGGCATTATTAAATGCCTATTACAAAAAAACATATGGTATAGCAAATTGGGCTCATGTAAGAGTAAAGCCTGAAGGTTGGGATCAGGTACTTCCTTTACTAGATGACGTACAAGATTATTACGACAACAATTCTATAGAAATTATCAAACACTATAAATTAGAATTCTAAAAAACAGACCCGTTTAGACCCATTTATTTTAATCTATTATAAATAGGTTGTATAGCATAATATAACTTAACTTTATATCAACCTCCAACATGATAAAATCGTTTTTTACATTATGGCTGGTCTGTTCCATCCAAATAGACAGTCAGAACTACGGCGCTCTTAGAAGTTTGAGGCAGATTATCGACATGAAAATTTACAATGAGCCATCGCACAATTAATAGAATAAGAGATAGAGTAGAATTACTTACACTTATAACAATATTTGTTACAAGTATTTTCGCTCTTACACCAGGAACATAATATGAGAGAATTAGGAATGACTTTAATGGGCGTCTTAGCGATAGGAATTTTCTTTGTCGCAAAAGTATATCCTAATTTAGAATATACAGGAGCATCTAGCAACAGTAGTTGCACTGGACAATGCTATATAGACTATGTAGCACTTAACGGTACATCAGTTGAAATAGAACAAAGGAAACAGGCTCTAGCCGCAGGTGATCCATTTAGCGATATTAGAAGTTTATGGGCAGGTTGTGCCGCATGTCATGGTGCAGACGGTGGCGGTGGTGTAGGTCCAAAGTTAGCAGGACAAGGT
>MDSV01186535.1_pt1 | contig 21321 bp, 24 predicted proteins | sample 810851 | NCBI WGS metagenome assembly MDSV01 (sample SAMN05326640, study PRJNA326480) | marine metagenome | isolation source: seawater | place: Atlantic Ocean: North East | collected 2012 | reverse complement strand
TGCTTTTGTTACTTTAATGATTGGAGAGTCATTTAGTGACGAATTAAATAATGAATTAAAACAATTCGTAGCTAAAGAAATTGGTGCAATTGCAAGGCCAGACCTAATTCAAAATGCGCCCGGTCTTCCAAAAACAAGATCTGGAAAAATCATGAGAAGAATTTTAAGAAAAATTGCTGAAAATGATTTATCTAATTTAGGAGACACCACCACTCTTGCTGATCCCTCGGTTGTAGAATCTTTAATTAGTAATAAAATTGCTTTATGAAAAAAATAACTTTTACCTTCTTTTTATTAATATCTATTGATGCTTATGCATTGCCAAATTGTCCTGGAAGTCCTGCAACAGGTAAGGTATTGAACTGGGATAACTGTTTTGGAACTTATACTTTTGCTAGTGGTAATAAGTATGTAGGTGAATGGCAAGATAATAAAATGCATGGTCAAGGCACTTTTACTTATGCTGATGGTAGAAGAGATGCCGGATTTTATATGAATGGTGAATATATACCTGACATTTTTAAAGATATGGGGCTGTCTATAAATTCTTCTGGTTATGAAAAATGTATCAATAGATTAATCGAAGGAGTTCTAAATTGATGAAAGATAAAGTTTTATTAATAATTGTCTTAATAACTTTTGCTGGTTGTAATACAAACCTAAACTATGATAAATCCATGCTCCCTAATGCAGATCCAAAAGTTCTGAGTGAGGTTAATTCCAAAGTACTAATTTCTTGTATGCAATTACCTGTACCTCGACCCCCTATTCCTATAAATCCAAGTCATAAAGTGCCAACCAGTGAGGTATATGATCAGAATGATTGTGTTGAAAACAAATTGTCTGATAATGAACGCAAAAAAATTCTCAACGAAAAAAAAGAAAAAGAAGAATTTAATCTAGAAATTAATTTAGAAGATCAAGAAGAAGAGTAACGATTTTCAACACTTTTTATTTTTTCCTCATCTTGAAGTTTAATTAAGTGAGCCATAAGACTCATTCTTGCAATAGGATGAAGCATTTCAGGTACATCGTCATAAACCAATGGTAATAACTCATCAAGACTGGGATTGTTATTTTTATCTATACATCTTAAGACTTTCGATTCTCTTGAGAGTCTATGTCTAATGATTGACTGAATAGTTTTAGAGGGATCTTCCATATAATTTCCATGGCCTGGTGCGAAATAATTAATGTCATAATTTTCTAACAGCTTTAAAGAGTTTATATATTCAGTCATATTCCCATCCGGTGGAGCTATCACAACAGTCGAGCCATCCATAATATGATCACCAGTCAATAAACATTTATATCTTTCTAGATAAAAACAAAGATGGTTTGACGCGTGTCCAGGAGTATGTACAGTTTCAAGGGAGTATTCATCAGTCGAAATTACATCTCCATGACTTAAAACTGTATCAGGTTTAAAAGTTTCGTCTTCCCACTCAGACTCTCTATCAATTAATCTTCCAAACATTGGAATATCTAATTTTTTTGAAATAGGTAAAGCTGCAGGTGAATGATCGGTATGAGTATGAGTGACTAAAATTCTTTTAATCTTACCCTTGCCCTCTTCTAAAATAGCTTCGATATGTTCTGAAATATTTGGACCAGGATCTATTAAAGTAATATCTTCATTGCCAATCAAATAAGTATTAGTGCCTTGGCCAGTAAATACTCCACCGTTAGGAGCAGTGATTTTTTTAATTAAATCGTTCATTAATGATCCTCATAACCATCATCACCAGGTAATAGTCCAACCCAATTACCATTTTCTTTAAAAAACTTGGGTAATATAGGGGGAATATCTTTATTTGTCAGTTTTTTCTGATGATCGAGCATGTCTTTTGCGACTCTAAATTCTGAACAAGATTGTAGATTCTTTATTGTTGGCATAATCATCTGCATTTCACCCTTAAATGCCATATCAACGGCTTTATTTGGATTAATCCATAAGCTTTGAGTTAATTCCATACCATCATGTTGAACAATCTGTTTTTCTGGAAGATAAGCAATAAAAAATCTTGTATCAAATCTCCTTGATTCAATATTGGGTGTTATCCAATGAGATAATGGTGCAATATTGGCAGTAGATAAAAGCAGATCTTCTTTTATACATATATCTAATAAATTAATTTCATTCTTAATTAACTTTTTTCTGTAACCATCAAATTTAGATTTCTCATCATCTTCAAGGTTTAATTTTTCACCAGATCTTTTTGTAGCCAAGAGAATGCCAACTTCTTCAAAACATTCTCTTATGCACGCTATCCAATAACTTAATCCTCCCTGATTTAATCCAAGTAACTCTGATGCATTTTTATCATCTAGTGAATCAGAATAATTTTCTAATTCTTTTAAATGATCATCGTTATCTATTTTTCCGCCAGGAAAAACATAAAGATTTCCAAATGGAGGTTTTTTGGATCTCTTTACCATAAGCACCTCCATCTCATCTTTGGAATCTCTAAGAACTAAGACTGTAGCTGCTGGTGTTAAATTATTATTCATAAATCTATTTGATATAGCTTAGAATACTGCTTATGAGAATTACTGACAATCTAAAAGACGACATATCAAATGCTCCAAGCTGGTTTCTTGATTCATTAAAAGTTGAGCCTTCTGAGTTAACTATAAAAAATATTAAAGGCGACCTTTCTTACTCTCGATGGAATTGTATTAATGAGAGTAAAAGTCTTTTAATTCTTATCCATGGAACTGGTGCTCATAAAAGATGGTGGTATCCCATTGCTCCTCATTTTATGGAAAAAACAAATGTTGTTGCTGTTGACCTTCCAGGAATGGGTGATTCTGGTTTTAGAGATGAATATAGTATTAAAGATTTTGGCGAATGCCTCATATCAATCATTAAAGAAGAAAAAACTAAGAATGGTTTAGATGACGTTTCTATTGTAGGGCATTCCTTAGGAGGCCAGGTTGCTGCTTATGTTGCTTCAGAGCAAAAAGAATTAGTTAATAATTTAATAATGATTGATACTTTCATAAGACCTCCTGACTGGGATCCTGATCAACATGAAGGGGGTCCGCTGAGAATGATTAAGTACTATCCTGAAAAGAAAACTATTTTAGAAAGGTTTAGATTGTTACCACAACAGGATTGTGAAAATGATTGGTTTATGAGATATATAGCAGATCATTCTGTAAAGAGAACTGAAAAGGGTTGGCGATGGAAATTTGATGATTCAATGTTTAACAGTCTTGAGAGATTATTTGGTTATAAATTTACATTTGATTGTCCTGCTCTATTTATTCATGGACAAGATAGTCTTTTAATGTCTGGAAATATTCTAAGTAACATTAAAAATATGTATTCGGACATAATGGAATTTGAAGAGGTTCCAGGAGCAGCTCATCATGTCCCGCTTGATAAGCCTACAGAAATAATTGATATAATTAAAAGAAGATTATTTTAGACATTATATGAATTATTTTTATTTCTTTTTCTTTTTATTTCTATCAATAATAATTTTATACAAACCATTAGCTAAGACCATTTCAAATTGGGTCTTAGAATCAGAGAATTTAGTTAAAACTGGTTTGCTTACTGCGCTCATTGGAGTTTTATGTATCTACTTTGGTACAAAAAGTCCGATCTGGAATGAAAGAATGTGGATGGTCGTGACGCTAATTTTAGGTATTATTTTGTTGCTTAGAGGCTTACTTGTAATTTTCTTTCTAAAGAGTATTAAAAAGCATATTCCATCATTAATAAAAAATTATTATAAGTTTTCAATACCCATATCAATAATAATGGCCTGTATAGCTTTTGTAGTTGTATCTAATGACTACATAGGCCCACAGAAAGATATAAGCTCATGTGAATCAGATAATAATATTAATCTGATTTGTGGTTTCAATAATCCTGAAGATATTGTTGTTACGCCAGATAAAGACTTCCTATTAATGTCGGAGTTTGGAGGCATAGGGCCCTATGAAGAACAAAAGCCAGGATTCTTTGCATTATTAGAACTTTCGTCAGGAAAAAGGATTATTCCAAATGTTTCTATTGGGGACAGCGTATGGGGTGATCCCTCTTGTAGCAGAAACAATTATGAATTTGGTCCTCATGGGATTGATTTAATTGAAAGATCAGATGGAAAATTTCAGTTGGGAGTGATTAGCCATTTTCCAAATGAAACAATTGAAATGTTCGAAATTCAGAAAAATAAGGAATCCTGGGATATGATTTGGAAAGGTTGTGTTGATGTTCCTTATGAATATTATTTCAATGACATAAGCCTTAGAAACGATGGAGGTTTTTTTGCAACACACATGTACAGCAGAGACATTACCCTAAACAGATGGCTTCTAACATCATTGCTTAAAAGTGATTCCGGATATTTGGTTGAGTGGAATAAAAGTGAATTTATTAAAATTGAAGGGACAGAAGGAAGTGGTCCTAATGGGATTGCCCTTGATAGAGACTCGAACTTGCTCTATATCAATTACAATCAAGGCGATCTGATTACAAAATTTGATATTTCAAATAATAAAAAAATTAATAGTCAATTTATAGAAGCACCTGATAATCCATACATTGATGGTGATTACGTATGGGTTACTTCCCTAGATTTTCAGCCAAATGATTTTGGAGAGTGTGAGTTTAAAAAAAGCTGCTCACTACCTTTTTCCGTTTATAAACTAGATAAAAATACCTTAGAGATTCTTGATAAATATGCGTTCTCTAAGACTGTGTTTGGATTACCAACTGTAGCGGTTCCTGTTGATGAAAACATTTACATGGGTTCATTCCATTCTGACAGATTGGGATATTTCAAAGTAAATTAATTTTATGATTAAAGATTTTAATCTTGATTCTATTCAAATAAGAATACCCAAAAGACCTGAAAACTCTCATAAAGGAAATTTTGGCAAGGTTTTGGTGCTAGGAGGATCAGACGGTATGGGTGGTGCTGCAATACTTTCATCAGAAGCAAGTCTTTTTTGTGGCTCTGGATTAGTCCATCTGTATACACATCCTAATAATGTAGAAGCAAGCTTAAAAAGAAATCCAGAAGTAATGGTGCTAGGAACAGATGAGAATTATAAAATTCCTAATGATATGGATGTTATTCTTTGTGGTCCAGGATTAGAAGATAATGATTGGTCATATAAAGTATATGAAAAAGCAATTTCTAAAGAAGGAGGGCATACTCTTGTTTTAGATGCAGGCGCACTTCATCTTCTTTGCAAATCTTATGAAAAGTCTCAAATTATAGACAAGCATTTGATATTAACCCCTCATCCAGGTGAGGCAAGTGTGCTTTTAGATGTTCCAGTGAAAGAAGTTCAAGATGATCGATCAAACGCTGCAAAGGAAATCTCTGAAAAGTATAATGCTGATGTTGTTCTGAAAGGGAATCAGACTATAGTTTTTTCTAAATTTAGTGAGGATGCTCTTTTGTGTAATGAAGGAGGTCCTGAGCTTGCAACTGGAGGGACTGGTGATGTTCTTGCTGGAGTAATATCTGCACTGCTTGCACAAAAATTAAATTGTTTTGATTCTTGTGTTCTTGCAACAGCATTGCATGCTCGAGCAGGTAAGATTTTTAACAAAGATATTGGTGAGATTGGATTAAACGCTTCATCACTAATTCCTATAATAAGAAAGCTTTTAAATAAATGAAAATTATATTAAAAAATGACCAAGCAACTATTGAGCTTGGGAAGCTAATTGCTCGTGAGATTGAGAGTTTAAAAAAGTCCTCTATAGAAATACATCTTGAAGGAGACTTAGGAACAGGCAAAACTTTTCTCACAAAATCGATAATAAAGAGCAGCGGATGGAATGAGCATGTAAAAAGTCCTACTTATACTCTTTGTGAAGAATATGACTTGGGTGATCTAATTTTTTTACATATTGACTTATATAGAACGAATGAGGCTGATGACATTCTTATATTTGATTTGGACAGAGATACTCATGTCAAAAAAGTGATAATAATAGAGTGGCCTCAAAAATTAATTCATCAAAGAGAGTTCGATTTAAAAATTTCTTTTAAACATATTGATAATGGAAGAGAAGTCTCGATAATATCTAATGACAATAAATTTCATAATTTGAGCAATATAAATGAATAGAATTTTTTATCTCTGCATAATTCTCTCTGCCTTTGTTAGATCAAATGAAATATCTTTTAATGAAGTAACAAAATTAGATGACGATACCATCCACATATCATTTTTATTAGAAAAGGTATCATTTCTGAAGTCGTATTCTCTTCTTGAGCCATCAAGATTAGTAATTGATGTCTATGACAGCGAGCTCAATTCAGCTATAGATGAAGTTTATAACTTCCCTGTAAAGAAGATAAGAGCTACATCTGAAGGAAACCTAACAAGGATTGTTGTAGATCTCTATGAATATGTTAAATGGAAAAAACCAACTCAGATTAATACTAAAGATGGGGTTTTGCTTGTTCTAGAAATACATAAAGCAAAAAAATTAAAAAATAATATTAGAGATATTGTAATCGCAATTGATGCTGGTCATGGAGGGAGAGATCCTGGAGCTGTTGGTAAAAATGTAGAGGAAAAGGATATAACGTTATTAATAGCCAGAGAGTTACAAAGAACGCTTAGAGATACTTTTGGATATCAAGCCGTAATGATAAGAGAAAATGATGAATCCGTTAGCTTAAATCAACGATACCAAAATGCTAGAAAGTCTGGAGCTGATGCACTTATTTCAATTCACGCTGATGGTTTTAGATTAGAGTCAGTGAAAGGTGCTTCTGTGTTTATATGGGCAGATGAGGCCTCTAGTAGCGTTGCAAGAAACTTATCAGAAAAGCAGAGAAGACGAATCCAAGCGCAAATAAAAGATATAAAGCCGTATGATTTTAATGAAGATGAGGCAAAGATGCTCTATCCAAATACCTATAAAAATAAAATTGATCAAAGCTTTATCCTCGGAACTAAAATTTTGGATCAGCTCAAAAGAGATCCTTTTACGAAAATCCATAAGAAGAATGTAGAGTCTGCAGATTTTAGAGTCCTAAAATCTGTAGATATACCATCCGTTTTAGTTGAATCAGGTTTTATTACAAATCCTGAAGATGCGGAAAGGTTGACGACAAAGAAAGGAAGAAGAATGATTGCTAGATCTATTTTTCTAGGTATACATAATTATTTTTTAGACCAGCCTCTCTCGGGAACTTTATTAGAAAATAATCAAACTCATGTAACTTATAAAGTACAAGAAGGTGATACCATCTCTGAATTAGCAATCAGATTTGGAGTGACAGCTCAATCAATAAGACAAACCAATAATCTTAAAAGTAACTCGATTTTTCAAGGTCAAGAAATAAGGATTAATTTAAGCAATACTTAAGACATATCATATGGGTCTATATCAAAAGACCATTTTACTTTTTTACTTTCTGGCCAAACCTCAAATTCTTTAATTAAAAATGTCAGAACTCTGTTTAAATAAGTCTTTGTTGGAGATTTTATAACTAAATGATTTCTTATATTTCCTTTTATTTTTAAAGGTATTGATGGAAGCGGACCAATAATACTTATTCCTTTTCTGTTGTCTAATGTGAGACTTGCTCTATTTAAAAAATCTAAACAGCTTTTAGGATTGATAGAGGTAGTTCTCAAAATACAAATGCTTGAATATGGGGGCAAGCCCAGATTTTTATTAATACTTAGGCATTGATTAGCAACTAATTGATAGTCGCCTGTTTTGATTTGTTTTAGATTTACATCATCAGGGTACCTAGTTTGAATAATCACTTTAGCAAGATTATTATTCCTGCCTGCTCTTCCAGATACTTGAATAAGTTGTTGTGAAATTTTTTCAAGAGCATTGATCTCAGGGCTTATTAATCCTCCATCTGCATTTAAAATTACACATAAAGTTACTTTTGGAAAATCATGGCCTTTTGATAACATTTGTGTTCCAACCAGAATGGCTCCTTCGCTCGTATTAGCCTTCTCGTAAATTGATTCAATGGCTCCTTTGCGCCTGGTAGAATCATAGTCAACTCTTATAATGGGAACCTCTGAAAATACTGATTCTAGAACTTCCTCGACTCTTTCTGTACCACTACCATGTAAATTAATTTCTTTTGATGAGCAGTCAGGACATAGTTTATTAATTCTATAGACTGCTTCACATTTATGGCAAATTAACCTTTTTTTAGATTTGTGGAAAACTAAATTTGATTCGCATTCATTACAGCTAGCAACCCAGCCGCAACTATCACATTCATACAGTGGAGCAAAACCTCTTCTGTTTATAAATACTAGAACTTGTTCGCCCTTTTTTATTGTTTCTCCAATAATGGTTAGTGTTTGTTGCGCAAGTCCACCGACCAGATGAGAGTCATTTATATCAAGTGGTATAAGTTTTGGTGGTTTTTTACCATCCACTCTCCTTAGTAAATCAAATTTTTTATATTTCTTTTCTTTAACAAGTTTTAACGTTTGAAGAGAAGGTGTCGCCGATCCTAAGAAAATAGGAACGTTCTCAAGTTGCGCACGCTTAATTGCTAAATCTCTTCCAGAAAACCTGAAACCTTCAGCTTGTTTGTATGATTGATCATGTTCTTCGTCTACGATTATTGCGCCTATGTTCTTTAAAGGTATCAACACCGAGGATCTTGTTCCAATCACAATCCTAATTTCACCAAACTTTGATTTCAGCCATACTTTAAATCTTTGATTTGGTGTCAATCTAGAGTGATAAACACCAATATCCCCATTGAATCTTTCTTTGAATCTAGAAACTAGTTGTGGTGTTAGGTTAATTTCTGGAACTAATATAAGAATAGATTGCCCCTCTTCTATAAGTTTTTCTGCTAAACGTAAATAAATCTCAGTTTTGCCAGAACCCGTAACTCCATATATTAAAGAAGGTTTGAATTTCTTAATTTTTTTAAGTTCTATTAAGTTATTTTCTTGTTCCTTGGTGAGCTTAAAACTCTTGTCAGATTCATTTATCTCATATTCAGCTGACTCTCCTATAGGCGCAATAGTTTTATTGCTTTCTTTTCTTAGTATAGTTGGTAAAAAAGAAAAGAAGACTTCACCAATAGGATGGTGATAATAATCTGCAGCCCATAAAATTGTATTAAAAATTGGTCTATCAAAACAAACAGATTCTTCATGTATTGAGATTACCTCTTTTATGACTCCTGTTTTTTTAAATGAGCCTGATTGTGAAATTTTATTCACTACTATCCCAATTAGATTCTTGCTGCCAAAAGGTACAGTAACTCTTGTGCCCTTTTTAATTTTATAAAAAGATTTATAAGTAAAACACTGTCTTATTGGTAATCCTAAAGCGATGTCGTAATAAAAAATTTTCATTTTTTAATTGTAAAGGGGTTAATATTTGCTATAGTTCTCATCCTAATTTGATTTTATTATGAAAAAAGATATACATCCTAATTATTCTGAAACTAATGCCACATGTAGCTGTGGAAATAGCTTCACAGTTATGAGTACTCTAGAAGAAGATTTATCACTAGATATCTGCTCTTCATGTCATCCCTTTTACACTGGTAAACAGAAAATTATTGACACCGGCGGAAGAGTTCAGAAATTCGAAGAAAGATTCGGTAAAAAGAAATAACTTTATCAATTTATACCTGAGCTTCCAAATCCCTTTGTTCCTCTTTTAGTTTTATTAAATTCTTCTACTATTTCAAATTCTGCTTGTAACACAGGGACAATAATCATTTGAGCTATTCTGTCTCCAGGATTTATTACAAAATCAGATTCTGATCTATTCCATGCAGGGACCATAAGCTCTCCTTGATAGTCTGAATCTATAAGTCCCACTAAATTACCTAAAACAATACCGTGTTTGGAACCAAGCCCTGATCTAGGAACAACCAATGCTGCTAAATTTTCATCCTCTAAATGCATAGCAAAACCTATTGGTATCATTGATGTTTGTCCTGATTTTAAATTTAGCTTAGTTTCTAAACAGGCTCTTAAGTCAAGTCCGGCTGATCCAGATGTTTCATATTCTGGAAGGGGTATTGTGTCCCCCATTAGTGGATTTATAATCTTTACTTTTATATTTTTCAAATCTGAGCTCTCATTGTTTTTAGTAATTTTAACTTAAATTTCTCTCTAGAAAGGTTATTCAGAAAAGACTTTGTAATTCCAAAAAAATATATTTGTTTCACTTAATATTCATAATAGTATTGATATGTATGCATCTGTTCTATAAAATCGCGATTCTATGAGTAAAAAATGCCAAGTCACAGGAAAGATACCACAGTCTGGGAACAATGTTTCTCATGCTAACAATAGAACTAAAAGGAAGTTCTTTCCAAATTTACATACACATAAATTCTGGGTTGAGTCAGAAAATAAATTTGTGAATCTAAAAGTCTCTGCAAAAGGCATGCGCATCATTGATAAAAAAGGTATTAGCCAAGTACTTAAAGAGATTCGTGCTCGAGGAGAAAAAGTTTAATTCAGCAAACTGCTTTATTAACCTTGTTCACACATAGCAGTTACAAGCCCACTAATCATAAATGCATCTTGAGGAATTTCATTTAGCTCAAAAGCATTAATATCAAAATCTGAATAATCTTCCATTGGCGCAGTAAATTGAACCAGAGCATCGACCGCAAGCCCATCATAAGTCATTCCTCCAGTTAAATTTACATAAGATAAACCATCGCTTGCAACTATGGCCTCCCATTCAGGATTTGAAAAGAAATTTTCAGCAAGCTGCCCAATAGTTCTCGAATCACAAGCATTAAATGAACCGTCTTTTATGCGAGTAATAGTTACGTCTTCAAATGGCGAACAAGACTGAAGAATAAAAATTGCTATAAAAGTAAAATATAATTTTTTCATATAAACATATTAAATCAAAAGTAGCTATTGAAGTATATTTTTAGATAAAAATGACTATTTGTAACCTACTTCCTGAGCAAGAAAAACTGCCTCTTTTTGCAAAGAACCAAGCTTGCTGACATTTATATTATCTTCAACAAAACTTCCCCAATCTTTAATAGAATCATCAATATCAGCCCCTTTCAGGACTGGATATTCTTTGTTAGCAGATGCATAGAAGTCTTGAGCAGTATCTGATGATAAATATTCTAGTAACTTTTGAGCATTTTCTTTATTTTTAGATGTCTTCACAATACCTGCCCCAGATATATTTACATGAACTCCTCTGCCTGATTGATTAGCCCAAACTAGCTGAAGATTGTCATACTTAGGATCATCTAATAGTCTGGCTAAATAATATGTATTAACGATTGTTACGCCGCATTGGCCGCTGGATACTGCCTTTAGTGCACTAGTATCATTTGAAAAAACTTCCGTAGCTAAATTAGCAACCCATCCAGAAACAATTTCCTTCGCTTTATTAAAACCATAAGCATCTATCATGCTAGCCATTAGAGATCTGTTATAAACTTTCTTAGACGTTCTTAAACATAATTTTCCTTTCCATTTAGGATTAGCAAGGTCTTCGTATGAAGAAAAGTCATCGGAAGAGAATTGATCACTAGAATAAACAATAGTTCTCGCCCTTTTAGAAAGCCCAAACCATTGACCATTTGGGTCTCTTAAGTATGAAGGAATATTATTCTCCAGAATAGGCGAATCAGTTTCGCTAAATATATTTCTGTCTGTTGCCTGCCATAGAACTCCAGCGTCAACTGTCATAAAAATATCAGCCTTTGAGGCTGTGCCCTCTGCATCGATTCTTTCCATTAGTTCTTGAGCATTTCCAGATAATAGATTGACTTTAATTCCAGTATCTTTATAAAAATTTTCTATAATCGGCTCAAGTAATTGGGGTTGCCTTGATGTATAGATAGTCAACTCATCACTCGACTCATTAGCACAAGAAACTAAAATAAATAAAGATAATATAGTACAAATTTTTTTCATTTTTAACCTCACAAGAATGAAGATTTTTTTTAGGTGTGCAAAATGATTATATCTTATTATTGCCAGAGGCATGGTTAATAAAGAATTTTTTCAAAAATTCTGTTTTATTAACACCAGATAACCCGATATTCCTTAAAAGCTTTAGATAAATATTATCGGATCTAAATAAATCAACAAAAAAATCCATAGATTTAAGCATTAAATGATTCATATTCTTTCTTCTTATCTCATACTTTTTAAGCATTAAGCGCTTGTCTATAAACATTTTTTCTTCATAAGCACTTATTAATTCTTCACAAAAAGCATCAGCATCTGCAAATCCTAAGTTAATGCCCTGTCCTGCCAAAGGGTGTATTGAATGAGCCGCATCACCAATGAGAGCAACAGAACCACAAACATAAGTTTGAAAATGATGATTAAGAAGGTTGAAACTTAAAATATTTGAATTGATTTCGATCTTTTCTCCTAATTTTTTTTCAAAGTAAGCTATATTTGCTTTTACATAATCTTCAGGAGTTTCATTTAAAATTTTTGTGTTATCCACAGACCAAACTATTGTGTGTGTTGATTGCTCTGAATATTCCGGCAAAGGCATAATTGCAAAAATTCCTTTTTCAGAAAATATTTGATGCGCTATATTTAAGTCATTAAGATTGCATCTAGCCGTGAAGGTCATTGCAATTTGTTTGTAATCTCCCACCAATGGCTCTAATGAAGCTATTTTAGCAACATTTGAATTCCTGCCATCACATCCTGCTACAAGTTGAGAAAAAAAACTTTTCTTATCTGTAAGTATAATTTCACAGGGATCATTTATCTCGGACTCTTTAATATCATGAATTTGGGCTTCAAATAAAGTTCTTTCTATCACTCTCTCTTGAAGAGCTGATTGAAGCTCGTCAAAGAAAACAACATAAGATAAGTCTTCAGAGTCAATCTCTGTAGAAGAAAAGTCTATTTTCCCTGTACCTTCTCCATCAATTACATTTATTTTTTTTATTTTTGAATACTTTAAGTTTATTCCTAGTTCATCTAGAAGATTTTTTGAATGTGGATTTAAAGTTAAAGTTCGAATTCTTTCTTTTGGTGGTGGTCTTTTTATTGATTTTTCAATAATAATAGAATCTATGTTATTAAAATCTAATCTTAAAGATATATAACTCCCAATGATTCCACCGCCAGATATAGTAACGACTGGTTTCACAGAGCTAAGACATTAATGATTCAATTTCATGAGGATCTGAGGGAACCTTTTTAGTTAAATTTTCATTACCATCCTCAGTTACTAAAATATCATCTTCAATCCTCACGCCGATGCCTTTCCATTTATCATCGACATTCATCGAGCTACTTATATATATACCAGGTTCAATAGTTGTGATCATTCCTGGTTTGAACTTCATAAATTCATCGCCTTCCATATAGTCGCCTGCATCATGGACATCAAGTCCAAGCCAGTGGCCTATCTTGTGCATGTAGAAGTCCTTGTAAGCTCCTGACTTATGTAATTCTTCAGGATCGCCTTTCAATAAACCAATCTTTACTAAGCCCTCGGTAATAACTTTTTCTGAAACCTCCTGTGGTTCCATGATGCTGTTGCCTTTCTTAACAGATTCTATTGCGGCATTCATAGCGTTTAGTACAATCTCATAAATCTTAAGCTGTTCATCTGAAAATTTCCCATTAACTGGAAAGGTTCTAGTGATATCAGCAGCATACATCTCATATTCGCACCCAGCATCAACCAATAACAAATCTGAATCATTTAGAATTTGATTATTTTCTACATAATGCAAAACACATGCATTCTCACCACCAGCTACGATTGGATTATAGGCTGGATATCTAGCTCCTCTTTTTGAAAATTCGTGAATATACATACTCTCAATATATTGTTCAGAGTCACCACTTTTAACTGATTTCATTGCCTCAATATGTGCTTCAGCAGAAATATCACACGCCTTTTTTATTAATTCTATTTCATGCTCATCTTTTATTAAGCGAATATTACCTATAAGCGATGTTGCGTCTATTATGTTGATCGATTTGCTATGTCTATCCTTTGATGCTGCAGAAGTGGTCCAGTCAATAACCCTCTGATCGAATCCCTGCTTTTTCCCAATTGGATATAACACTTGTTCAATTCCGTGAAGAATATCTGGCAATGTTTTATCTATTTGTATATTGTCAAAAGCTTTATCAAATAAGAAATCCTCAACTGCGCCAATAGGTCCAGCCCTATAACCATCCCATATTTCTTTTAGCTTGTCTTTGGGTGGGACAAATATCATTGAGCTAATGCCATCACTATTATTTACAATCGCCATCAATGATGAGGGTTCACAGAAGCCAGACATGTAGTAAAAACTACTATCTTGTCTAAAGGGAAATGACGAATCAGCGTTTCTGTATTGCAAATCAGCACCAGGTATCAATAAAACTGAATTCATTGGTAATGATTTGCCCAAACTATTTCTTCTATTTTTATATACTGTATTGTCCATTAGGCTATTTTACTCTTTTATTAAACAAACTTTCCAATTCATTAAAGTAGAATTAAACTATTGAGATGTCTAAGGCTAAAAAACAAACTTCGAAAGATTTTGAAAAAAAACTAGATTTGTTGATTAAAAGATTTGAAGAACAGAAAGGAATTATTAGTTCATACGTTAAAAGAGAAAGAGATTGGAAAAAAGACAAAGTTCTTCATAGAAAAGAAGTTGCTCGGCTAGAAAAAGATTTAAATAAGGCAAAGGATGAGTAAAGTAGAAACATTATCTTTAAGAATCTTTGGAAGAGATCTCACTTTGGCTTGTCCTCCTGAAGAAAAAGAAAACTTAATAAAGGCTGCGAGTCTTCTAAATGAGGAGCTTGATGGAATCAGTGATAAAAATAATGCGCTAATTATTGCTGGTCTTACATTGGCAAACAAGCTTTTGACTATGGATAATGATAAAAGTAAAAAGACTGACATAGATTATTCAAAATTTATTAAAAAGATTGAAAAAACATTAAAGAAATAGCCTTTAACTTATATACCATCTCAACTATACTTAAAATACATTCTGGTTCATACGCTAATGTGTTAATAAATTTGAACCGATACTAATAACTAGGTGATTTTCCACTGTCATTGTTGTGCAATACCTATACGGGAAGCCTGATCTGACATGATATTCACCACCTGAACTTTCGGTTCAGGTATAGCACATAGCGGTGATCTGGTTTGTTAGCCTCTGTAAACATTTATGGTGAAAAATAAAATTCGAAAATCACTTCTTGAGCAGGGGCAGCTTTTATCTAAAGATTTCATAAAAAAAACAAATCAAAAGATTCAAAATACTGCAATAAACGAAATAGATATAAGGTCTTCTAAAAATACACTGCTTTATTTTCCTTATAAGAATGAAATAACTGTTGAATTAATAATTAAAGAGTTGTGGAAATATTCTAATAATATTTATATGCCAAAAATAGTTTCTAAAAATAAATTGAAATTCAATCGATTAAAACGACTTGAAGTACTTGAAAAAAATAAATACGGTATAAAAGAAATCACAAGCAATGATTACCTTGCTCCAATGCTCTTTAACACCATGTTTATTCCATTTGTTGGCGTTGATAAAAAAGGCGCTAGGCTCGGTTATGGCGGGGGTTACTTCGATAGAACTTTAGAAAAAATACAGATATCTGAGAAAAAACCTTTAATAGTAGGCATGGGCTATGATTATCAAATTATTGATGATTCCTTTGGAGAGGATCACGATATTAAATACGATGTTGTAATTACAGAAAGCGATATACTTTATTTTTGCTGAGCTATAAAATACGAGTCTTATATACACATATGAATATTCATTTTAAATATATCCTCTTGCTTTTTTTACCAGCAATTTATGCTGAATCTATAATCATTGACGCTGATCTCAGTGAAAAAGATTGGGACAAAGCAATAGTTATTGATAAATATTATGAAACGTCTCCCTATACTCTCAAGCCAGGAGATCTAAAAACTATTACTAGAATTATTTCGAACAAAGAAGGTATTTATATTGGATTTACTAACTTTCAGGATAATTCTTCAATGTTATCTAATAAATCAATGAGAGACGAAGGCTCTAATAATGTTGAGCAAAATGGAGTTGCGATAGATTTTGATGGGGATGGTTTAAAAGCTTATATGTTTATAGTAACTCTTGCTAATATTCAAAGAGATGGGATAAGGCCTTTAGGCGGTTGGCCAGAGTTTGACTGGGATGGAGATTGGGAAGTAGCAACAAAAGAATATGATGGTTATTGGGTATCAGAATTCTTAATTCCATGGAACGTGGTTTTAATGAAGAATGTCGATGGTCTTGAGAGAGATATTAATATCACGACATTTCGATATATAGCAAAAGATCAAGCGTGGTTAAATGATACAAAGACCATGGGATGGAGAACTGATTTTCTATCAAATCTAAGAAGCATCAAGGTAGGCAACTTCACTAAAAGAAAGCTTAACTATTTTCCGTATATTTCAAAAACATATAATTCAGTAACGGGCTTTAATGAAGATAAGATTGGTGCAGAAATCTTTTTAAATACTGGCACTGGCAAGCAGATTAATCTAACTCTTAATCCAGATTTTGGTCAGGCTGAGAGTGATGAGGTTATCGTAAATTTTTCTGCTCAAGAAACTTTTTATTCTGAAAAACGAGCGTTCTTTAACGAAAACCAGTCTTTATTTGATTTATCTCACTACGATAGATATAGGGTCATTAATACAAGAAGAATTGGTGCAGCTAGTAAGTACGATTGTGAAATATCATCATCAGAAAAAAATTGCAATGATGCAAAAAAGAGTTATACGGATATAGATTTTGCTCTCAGGTACACACAAAAAAATAACAACAGTGATGTAGGGATCTTTGTTGCTCAAGAGACTGATGAGTTATTTACAAAAGGTCGAAATTTTTATGCCTTTAGATCAAAGAATAAAATTGGTTCAAGATCTGTTGGTTATTTTCTTACTCATGTTGTTAATAATTTTACTAATGAAAAGGCTACCGTAAATGTAATCGATTTCGCAAACATCAGATCAAATAAATTAACTTTATACACAGATATTCTCTCTTCAGAAAAAGAAGGGGTCACTGGTTTTGGTCTGAGATCACAATTTGTTTACAAACCTACGCAATTAAGCAGAAGATCTGGCAGTATTTTATATTTTGATGATGATTTTAGACTTAATGACTTTGGTTATCTAAAAAAGAATGACTGGTTCCATATTGGTTTAGGAAATGATATTACAAAAGTTGATTTTGAAGATGATAGCTCTATTAAAGAAAGGAAAATTGGTACTGATTTTAATTATGATTCTGACACATCAGGAAACTCTAATCCCATTCAAATAAGACAAGAATATAATTTCAAATATAAAGATACTTCTAGCTTTCAAGCTTCATGGGATCTGAAAACGTCTGGCAAGGATACTACTATTACAAGAAAAAATAATGATTTCCCATTTGTAAAAAGCAAAGGAAGCCTAAGCTTTAACTTAGACTATGAGTCACCAAGCTATGGCGCGTGGGAATATGACTGGAGAATTGGCTATGAAACTGCTAATAAATATCAAACATGGAGCTCAGAGGGATACGAAAGAAGGTTCGCCAAAATTGCAGGGTCTTTATATCCGGTCGATGATTTTAGACTAGGCTGGCAGTTTAGAGTAAGAGAAGAGGACGAATGGCTTAATTGGATTGAAGGTAATGAGCTTGCTGTCTTTGATTTAACTCAAAAGATAATTTCTATCAATGCAAACTGGTTTAAAGGGTCTAAGCATGAAGTAAGACTAAAGAGTCAGTTTGTAGCATTGGAGGCAGAGAACCCTATCAGCTTGATTTCAGATAAGGATGGATATCTGTATAACCATGACTCTATTGTAAAACCTTTTACAGATGGTATTACCTCTTTTCAAGTTAGATATAAATATGAGATTGCTCCTTTGTCCTATATCTACCTAGTCTATACGAAAGGTGGAAGAGTTTATGATGATGAGAATGAAAGAAATACATCCAATGTATTTAAGGACCCTTGGGACAACCCTGATAATGAAATCTTTTCTTTGAAATTTAGGCTCAAGTTTTAGGATACATAGCTGGTGCGATGGCAGGTTTATCCATAGCAAGAGCATTTAGATTGATATAGTCCTGAATGCTTAAAATTTTAATTTAAGATTAATTCTATCTTAAAAAATCAATGTAAGCCTTATTGTTGCTTTCTTCTTTAAAGGGAGTGCCGCATTTTTCTAAATGCTTAATTAATAGTTGTTTATTTTTAGTAGAATCTTCAATTCCAATTAAAATATTTCCATAGGCTGAGCCAATGTTCCTGTAGTGAAATAATGAAATGTTCCACTTTGTTCCAAAGTTTTTTAAGAAATCTAAGAGCGCTCCAGGTTTTTCAGGAAACTCTCCATTGAATATTCTCTCATTATGATCTGATTCATCATGGCTTGTCATTCTTCCGCCAACCATATGCCTTAAATGATCATTAGAGATATCATTATTGGTGTAATCACTAAATTTATATTTTAGTTTTTTAAGTTTGTCTTTTAATTTTAGAAAACTTTTTTCCGAAGAAGTTCTGATTCCAACAAGGACAAAGGCATTTCGTTTACCAGATTTTCTATAGTTAAACTCTGTCACTGGTAATTTACCAAAGACCTTGGCAAGCTTTAAAAAACTCCCTGGCTCCTCAGGAATTCTTATACTAAGAATCTTTTCTCTATTTTCTCCAAGCTCAGATCTCTCAACAATGAAACCAAGTTTCTGAAAGTTCACATTTGCACCAGAGCTTAATGCAAGAAGATTCTTGTTTTTAATCCTTTTTGAATATAATTTTAATCCTGCAAGGGCAACTGCTCCAGAGGGTTCAGAGAGCACTCTGGTATCTTCAAAAATATCTTTTACAGCCGCACATACTTCATCAATATTTACAGTCATTACCTCATCAACACATTCTTTTATAACATCAAGGTTATGTTTTCCAACTTGTGAAACTGCGACGCCATCTGCAAATAAGCCAACCCTTTTAAGTAAAACTCTTTTGTTTGATTTAAGCGCCTCTGTTAAGCAAGCTGAATCATTTACTTCAACTCCAATAATTTTAATTTTTTTGTTATGTTGTCTAACCCATGCTGATATACCAGCCAGCAACCCTCCTCCGCCTACTGGCACAAAGATTGCGTCATAATTGATGCCGTCTTCTAATATTTCTTTACCTATAGTCCCTTGTCCTGCAATTGTATAAGGATCATCGAAAGGATGAACAAATGTGTATTTATATTTCTTGGATATTTCTCCTGCCTTTACAAGTGCATCTGCAAGATTTTCTCCATAAAGAGTAACTTTTGCACCCAGTCTTTTAACAGAATTTAACTTATTCTCGGGAGCCGTTACTGGCATTACGATATTACAACTTATATTCAGCCTTTTGCATGCAAGAGCAACTCCTTGAGCATGATTTCCAGCTGACGCAGCGATTATTCCAAATGATTTTTGTTTGTCTGATAAATTGACTATTTTGTTGTAGGCGCCTCTATTCTTAAAAGAAAATATAGGCTGTAAATCTTCTCTTTTTAGATAGATATTATTTTCTTCTTTTAGCGATAAATTGATAGCATGAGTCGTTGGCGAATCTATAGCCACATCATATACTGAAGCCTCTTTAATTAACTTAAGATATTTTTTTGAATTCTTAAATTTTCCGGTTTTTTTTATTTTTAGTCTCAATTTAAATCACACGCTATATTTTCTAGTATTATAACTGTATGAGCACTGCAAAGATAAGTGTTGCAAAAAAAGCAATGAATCATATTGAGAAGAAACTTTCAAAAAATATGATTTTAGGCATTGGAACTGGTTCTACTGTTAACTTTTTTATTGAAGAGCTTGCTAACTATAAAAACCTTTTTCTAGGCGCTGTTTCAAGCTCAGCGGCAACTTCAACATTACTAAAAAATAATGGCATTGAAGTTTTTAGTTTAAATGATGTGAATGATCTTGAGTTTTATATCGATGGCGCTGATGAAGTTTCCCCTGAAAACTTTTTAATAAAAGGTGGTGGTGGTGCACATACAAGAGAAAAAATAGTAGCATCGGCATCAAAAAAATTTATTTGCATAGTTGATCAATCTAAGATCGTTGAAAAACTTGGGTCATTTCCTCTTCCTATTGAAGTGATTCCAGAAAGCAGAAGTCTGGTAGCAAGACAAATAGTTGCAATGGGTGGAAAGCCGATATATCGAAATGGGTTTATCACTGATCAAGGAAATCAAATATTAGATGTTAATGATATTGATATTTCTGAGCCAGAAGAACTAGAAGCGGTAATTAACAACATACCTGGTGTTGTAGACAATGGAATATTTGCTTTTAATAAACCAGAATTAGTGTTAGTTGCAGACTAGCTTATTATAAAAGTTCTTCAATCTTTGAAGTGAGTTCTAGGGAATCCGGTTTAACTTTTGACCCATATGTATTTACAACGTCACCATCTCTTGAAATTAAGTATTTATTAAAATTCCATGATGGACTAAAACCGCTTTCAGCAATCAATTTCTTATAAAGAGGGTTAGCTCTATTACCTCTAACCTTGGAAGTTGCAAGCATTGGAAAGTTGACTCCATACTCAGTGGAGCAAAATTCTGCTACGTCTTGTTCACTAGAATATTCTTGCATAAAGTCTCTAGAAGGAACTCCAAGAACTACAAAGCCCTCATCTTTATAATTTTCATATAATTCTTGCAATGATTTATATTGATATGTATATCCACATCTGCTTGCAACATTTACAACTAATATAACTTGATCTTCAAACTCGCATAGGTTGATAGTTTCACTTGAATCTAACAAGCGCATTTCTGTATCTAATATGTTAGAGCAACTAAATGTGTATGTTGATAAGAATAAAAATGAAGTTAGTAATAGCTTATTCATAATATGTATTTTACCTAATTTATAGGAGTTATTGCTGATAAAGATGTAATAAAAATTGTAAATAAGAAAATTATTTCAATATTATCTCTAAATTTTTCCATAAAAAACCTTTTTAAAAAAGAGATGGAGGGACTAAGCCCTCCATTATTCCAGAGTGTCAGCAAATACTAATAGGGGAGAGGAGTGCTGACATACATTATTATATTTATTTATAATTAATTATCAATACTATTTATAAAATATAATGCTTTTTTTTATGTATAATGCTTTTTTACACAAATTTGGAGAATAACTTTGAAAGGCACAGTTTTATATGATGTTAGAAGAAAATTAGCTGGTTTATATGACGCTACTGATGGAGTTGCAGTTCTTACAGTAGACAATCCTCCTGTTAATCCTTTAAGTGATGGTGTTAGAACTGGTTTATATGACGCTTTGGTTA
>MDSV01162189.1_pt1 | contig 21324 bp, 15 predicted proteins | sample 810851 | NCBI WGS metagenome assembly MDSV01 (sample SAMN05326640, study PRJNA326480) | marine metagenome | isolation source: seawater | place: Atlantic Ocean: North East | collected 2012 | reverse complement strand
TTCGAGCCGGTGCAATGAATGGTGGAGATGATGTGATGGATGTTAAGCAAGTCGAAGGTATTTTAGTGAATACTGAATTCGTGCGAACACCTATTGTCCATGTAGTCCCTGCTGCAGCATTAATCGACCTTAAAGGAGCACACGCAGCCAATGTTGGTGGTGGTGGTGTGATAACTGCATTAAATGTAGCTGCTAACACAAATGCGACTGCTGTACTAAATGCTGCTAAAGCTGCTATGGTTGATGTTGATGCTGTTGCACAACAAGGAAATGGTGATGGAACCGCCGGAAATGCTGCTGCTGTTGCGGAAGCCCGAGGTAAAGTAACCACAATGCTTAAAGCAATTGATTTGTTGGCGGACATTGATCCACTTCTAAAAAAACAATTGAAAAAGGAATTCGATGATGAAAAAAAAGCGGTAGATGCTGCTAATACTTTATAAATAAATTTAATTTATATCTTAATTAAATTTATTTTTTTCTTGTCTTGCGATTTTTTTTACGATGTTTTTTATGTCGTGTAAAACGCTTTTTATTTCCACCGGAAAACGATTTAACCTTGTTTTGAATTTCCAATAGATTTTCAAATAATTCAGGATCTATATTTTTAACTTCATTATCTTCAATACCACCAATAGGTTTTTCACCACCACCAACTAGTTGTTTGTTTATAATTGCTAAACCTATAGGAATACCTAATGAATGTTTATCAAAAATTGTTTTTCCACCCCCTACTATAGCAGGTTGACTTAAGTTTTTGAAATAATTGTTTAGGTTGAAATCCATTGATTTATATTCTCCACCATCATTTGTAATTATAAAATCATTGTCATCTAAAATACTCATTATATATATAATTTAAATTATAATTCATTTTTTAAGTATCAATAAAATTGAAAACATTAATCAAATATTCGTCATTTTCTAAAATGATATCGTAATCATAATCTTTTACAACTTGTTCGTAAATACATTCTACAAAATAATCGCCGAATTGACTACAAGAATCTTTTTCTAAAACGCCATAATAACTATATCGAGAGTGACATTCATAATATATTTTTTCAAGATGATAACTTGTTTTTCTTAAAAATCGTTCGCGGAATTCAGTTTCTAATATATCTAATAAATCAGGAAAATCTTTTATGGTAGTTTCATTTAAATACTCTTTAACACGTTCTTTCATAAATCTTTTTTGTTGTTCTTCATTGGCATTTTCATTAATGGGGACTATATACTTATAAGGCATACGTTATCGATTGGTAATATATATAACTAGCTAACTCATCTTTAAACTCTTTGCGAAGTTTAAATCCATTACCTTTTATTTTTTCTATAACTTGTTTATTCACATTTGCTATAACATCTCTTATCAACAAATCGTCTTGTTCAATGTAAGTATCCAACCAATCTTGAAAAATCTTGTTTTTTCTCTCCATTCTATTTTTTCTTAAACTGGCAAATAAATTTTTATGCATAAGATCTAATTTATATTCTTTTTTAGTTGCGGATTTGTTTGAAGGTTTGTCTTCTGTGTTGGAACCGACTACGTTTGCAAATGACATATTTTATAAATAATACAAAATATGTTTAAATCGTTTATGAATATGATCTTGATATATAGTTTGAATATTTAACATCTCTTTTTTTTTTTACATAATTAACAATTTGTTTTACTTGCGTTTCATCTTTTATACATTCGTGTAAACAATTTTCAAGAAATTTGAATGTTAATGGCGTTGAACTTTTACTTTGTTGAAATTTTAATTTACCATCAGTTATTTCAATAATAGCATTTTGTAAATTATTATCTTCGGCATAATCAAAAATATAATCCATTGTTTCATTTTTAACACTTCTTAATGTTTTTAATTGTTCATTTAATATTTTAATTTTGTTATCAACTTCTACCCATTTTTTAATACTTTCTTGAAATTCAGTCATTTGATATGATATAATATTATATTATATTTAATATAAAATTACATATAGATATTTATCGTCTTCTTCTTTTACGTGTTCCCTTTCTTCTTGATCTTCTTTGTTGTGTTTTTTGTGCTTTATATAATAAGAAAGGTAATAAAGCAGTTTTTAAAGCTCCCATTACACCAGCACCACCACGTCTACGGCGTCGGCGACTTTTTCTACCCCCGGTTCTTCTTCTGGTTCTTCTATTTCTACGATAACTTCTTCTAGCCATTATATAATATAAACATATATAATTTTATTTTGAAATCAAGGATTTATTACGCAATAATAAAATAAAAATTCCTAAAATTAATAAAAAACTTATAAAAACAAAAATAATGGATAAAAAAATATAAGGATATAAATCTTTTAGTAATAATTCAATCAATGGTTTCATTAAAAATTTAAAATGGTCTTTAACATCTTCTCTATGTAATATATTTAAACATTCCTTAATAAATTCATCTTTAAAGTCATCCATAATAAATAAAAATTATATTTTAAATTTTTTTTGCGGACGATTCGGTTAGCTTTTTTCTATAGAATAGCTAAATGGACGATATTTGTTGGGACCTAAATGATACCGATTTTTCAAAAATACAATTTAAAAGTTTAAAACCATTACAAGGTGGAACTTATTTTGCTACATTGCATTGTAATAATAATCCTATAATAATACAAACTCCTAAATGTTCTACAAAAAATGGGATACATAAAACTGGTAAAAAAATATACACCGATTTAAAATTTCCTTTAGAACAAACAGAATTAAAAACGTGGTTAACCAAACTTGAAAAAAAAACGATTGAATTGATTTATGAAAAGAGTGATTTATGGTTTCACGACGAAATAAATTTGGATGAAATTGAATATTTATGGAATTCATCTATACGTGATTCAAAAGACTCATTTTTATTAAGGACATTTGTTCAGCGATTTAAAAATACAGAGAAAGTTCAATTGTGGAATGAAGATAATGAAGAGTTAACATTAGACCAAATAGATGAAAAAAATAGCCTTATATCTATAATTGAAATAGGCGGATTAAAATTTACGAGTCAAAGTTTCCAACTTGAAATATATTTGAGACAAGCAATTGTTTTAGAAGATAAACCTATATTTTCAAAATGCCTTATTAAACTAAAAGAAAAAAAAGCAAATATTAAATTTTCGAAGTCAGAAATGGATTTAAAACCAGAAGATGATGAAAATGTAAAAGAAACAACAGAAGAAAAAGATGAAAATATTGAATCGCCTAATGAAAGCATCGATACGATTGTAGTAAAAACAGAAAACGATGATAAAATCATGCAAAAAGTGGAAGAAGAATCAGAAACAGTAATAGATGTTGAGGAAGCACCTAATGAAAACGACGAAACCAGTGAAACAAATTTAAAATTGGAAAATATTGACTCAATTGATAAAAACGAAACAGAAAATGATACTGAAAATGTAGAAGAAAAAGTATTAAACGATGATGATATAGAAAGTTCAAATAAAACAGACACTATTGAAAATTCTTCAATGGATACTATTACAGCATCACAAGAAGAATCTTTAGAAAAAACAGATGATTTGAAAAAAGTTATTAAAAATGAAGTGAACGAAGATATTTCTGAAACAATTTTGAATAAAGAAACAAAACATTTAGAAGATTCTATACAAACGCTTGAAGAATTTGATTTAAAAATACCGGAAGATGACAATACAATAAAATTAAAAACGCCTCGAGATGTTTATTTAGAAATATATAAAAAGGCAAGAAAAAAGGCAATTGAAGCGAAAAAAGAGGCATTGAAAGCATTTTTAGAGGCAAAAAAAATCAAAGAAACATATTTATTAGATGAATATTATTCTGATTCTTCAGAAGAAGATATTTTCGAAAATTCAGATAGTGAAATGTAATAATCATTTAGCGAAAAGTAATTATTTTGTATAATTTTTTGTTTGTTGTTTATATAAATGGTTAGTATTAAAAAAATGATTGGTCAACTAACAAAAAACAAAGTATTGTTATTTGTAGCTGGAGCAGCTTTATTATATTGCTTATATCACTATGATTTCGGAAAAGGTAGTGTAGTAGGTGCTATGACCACCGCCAGTGGTGTAAACAACGTAACAGGTCCATCTGTATCTCCAGCAGATCCTATGGGGCAAAACGAACGTGTTGGTTCTGCTAGTGGATTATCAACAGATCAATATGGTTTACCACCTTCCTGTGCCAAAAAAGATGTAGTTAATCCTACCGATTTATTACCAAGTGATGATAACAGTGAATTCTCAAAACTTAATCCATCGGGTGCCGGTGATTTAGAAAATGTTAGTTTATTAAAAGCTGGTCATCATATTGGTATTAACACTGTTGGTCAAAGTTTAAGAAACGCAAACCTTCAATTGAGAAGTGAACCAGCAAATCCACAGTTGGCCACTGGACCTTGGAACACTAGTACAATTAGTGGAGATCCTTACAGAAGACCACTTGAACTAGGAAGCTCTGCTTAATTAATTATATAAAACTTTAAATAATTTTATATGATTTACTTATTATAACATAAATATATATATGTCAAAAAGAGATATTAATGTTATTGGATATGTATTAATTTTATTCGTAGTAGGAATGATGTTAAAAATATATTTTGAATCAGACGCGTTCAACTTAAAATGTATTGTATCAGATGTTGATGGTAAAAATTATTGTGTTAGAGAAAGAAGTAAAATGGATTTAGTTGCTGATTTATTGGCAAATACAACACAAAAGATGGATAAGTTGGTAAAATACGTAGGTAAAAAGTACCCTGAACGTGAAAATTGCAAACGTTTAGTAAAAAATTTTAATCCAAAAAAAATTATTGAAATATTACCGACTAGTAAATACACTGCTTATTCTGAAAACAAGGGTGAAAAAATTGCTTTTTGTACCACAACTACTAAGAAGGGAAATAAATTAATTGATGAAAACACCTTAGCTTTTGTGGCATTACACGAACTTTCACACATTGCTACTAAATCCATTGGTCATACAAAAGAATTTTGGAGTAATTTCAAATTTTTAATTGGTAATGCTAAAAAAATAGGAATTTATCATCCAGAAAATTACAAATCAAATCCAAAAATGTATTGTGGTTTGAAAATAACAGATAATCCTTATTATGATATTTAAGTATAGGTAGCAACAATACTTGTATTTATAGGGGTGCCTTCTATTTTTGGTATAACAATATTTAAAAACTTTTTATTTATTCTACACATTAGTAAAGCATTATCTAAATTATAACTTTGAAATGCTATAACGTGATCTTGCGTGGTATTGTAATGAAATTCAAATATTTGTTTTATCAATTTTTTTTTATCTATACTGGCTTCGAATTTACTTGTTATTAACCAATTTCTATATTGATTAATAATTTCATCATATTTTTCTATTTTATAATCTTCAAAACCATATACGATATTTGGTTTTTTCTCAAAAATTTCCTTTACAGCGTTTAAAGCTTCTTCTGTTGTTTTTATATTTATTCGTATACCATCTTTAATTTTATCATTTTTAAATAAATCGATAAAGTCGTTTGGAATTTTATCCATATAAACTAACACAATAAAAAAACATATACCAATAATTTTATTTAGTATATATCTCGTAATTAAATTTGGTTTTTTTGAATGTTGGTCCAAACAACGTTTTTTCCGTTTTTATCTCTCCACAATATGTTTTATGGAATTGATTTGGTATATTTGGAAAAAAAACATCAAACGACATTTTCAAATCGTATACATTGGTTAAATATATTTTAGAAATTAAGTCTCTTTTCAAAAATTCGTCGTATATTTGTCCACCACCGACAACCCATAACTCGTGTATATCATTTCTTTCCAAATTTGTAATAGCCGAAGGTATATCATTGAAAACACTTACTTGTTGTTTTTTTATTTGATTAAAAGGAGGATTATTGTTTTGTAGTGTTGAACTTAAAATTATATTTTTTCTTTTTTTTAAAGGTTTTTTAGGTAAACTATCCCATGTATATTTTCCCATTATTACAGCATTTTTTTTGTTTCCAATTGTCAATTTTTGAAATTGTTTTAAATCATCTGAAATATGCCACGATAATTTATTTTTATATCCAATACCTCTTGTTTTTTTACACATTGCGACAATCAAATTAATATTCATTTTATCTATATAAATATTTTAACTTGTATTTATATATGTCTAAAATTTATAAATTAAATAAAGTAGTGAATAATCAAATTACCAAAATATACATTTTTTCAAATCAAACACTTACTGAGAGTGAAAATGGTATTGTAGATGAAATGGGAAATGATGTGTTTACAGATAAAGAATGGAAAAACATCAAAACAAACAATATATCTACTGAAACAGTAAAACAAGTGATACACTCAGATGATACAATACAAATGATAAAAGACAAACTAACACAATATCTAGATTTAAACGTTTCTAGTTCAGAAATTTATTTATTTGCTATGACAGAAAAACTAATAAATATTTCAATGGTGTATAAAGAAATAACTCAAAACAATTTATTGGATTTTACAAAAGAACAATTAGCTACTTTTTTAGGTAATTTTGGAGAGAATTCTTTTGATTTTGAAACTAAAATACAAATTCCTGATGTAGAACATTTTGAAGGCGATGATTTATTGGATTTAGAAATAGATTGGAATAACACACAGCGTATATTTTTACCATTAGGTCAAAAAATTATATTGAAAAAAAATTATCCATTATTGGCAAACCCTTTTAAAACAACAATGATCGATGATTTATTAAAAACAGAAGGTAAAAATTTATTGTCAACACAAAATAACTATTTATTGTTTAGTTTTGGAGAGATAGTTGACGATAATATTTATTTTTGTTTGGCAGAAGATGTATTAAATTATTCAAAGGAATCATTAAACGATGAAAGTTATTTGTTGCAACTGTATTTTCCACTATTAACAAAAAACAAAACAATAAATTTAGCAACACTTTCTAAAAACCGAAAACGATATATAAGTGAAGACAATAAAAGATTAAAACATTTTGATAAATATAACAATATAATTGATACATTTTATGAATCAAATAAAAATATCAGTGATAAAATAAATATAATTAAAAAGGGTATTAAATATTTGCATTTTACGATACATCCATTAGAAAATATAAAGTTGCCCTTAGAAACTATTTTTAAAATAATAAATTCAACAAGTGATATACCTTTGATAAAATATAACCCTGGAAATCGTATGGAAAATATTTATCGGCTTTTTACTGGAGATAATTATTCTACTAGTGGTTCTAAAATACCACAATTATATATTGATTATGGTAATAAAAAGTTAATGATCAATCGGTTATCAAAAGATTTGGCAGGAAGAAAAAGAGTTGGATTTTACATACAAGATGGAAATATTTATACATTATGTGAATTTTTAGAAAACGGAAATATAGAGGTAAAGGTTGAAATAGAAGATTTAATAGAGTTAGGGCCTCTTGTAGACTTTTTAAAGGAAAAGATAAACGGTTTGTTATTAAAAAAAATAAAACTTTATCTTGAACAAAGCGGATACAATTATTTAACATTTGATAGTATTGAATTGGATAATATTGAAATTAATAATTTGGATTATAGTTATATATTAAAAAACGATGATGACTTTGATTTAAAAAAATATGTAGGTTGTTTATCCACTGTATTCAATGTATATTCCAGTAAATTAAAAAATAAAGATGATGTTTTAAAATTAATGTATAAAAGAATTTCTAGTTTTCAAGAAATGACGAGTATTAACGCTTTTATTACTATAAGTAGAAATAATAACAAAGGGTTAATTGAAATTTTAGATGATTTAAAAAATAATTTTGATTTAGATGAAGAAACAGCTTCTTTTCATTATCAAAATTGGCAACAGGAAGTAAATTTAAAATTAGATACATATGAAAATAAAAAAATAGATGTAGAAAGTAATCCGGGTTTTGAAATAGAGATTAAAAAAGAGTTAATGGGCAAAAGTTCTGATATATTTCAATCTACTGTAGTAAACGTGAAAAATATTACAGATACAAAGTATTTACATAAAATAAATGTTTACTTGTCTTCATTGTTTAAAATAATGTTTGACATTGATAGTATAAGCGAACTTACAAAATTGTGTAAAAGTAAAAAGCAAATAAATATTGAACAAAAAGAAGAATTAAAAAATGAAAAGGAAAAGCAGGTAAAAAAGGTAATGCAAGAAAGTAGCGACGATAGTGATGATGCACTAGATGCATTATTTGATAGCGATGATGAAGAGGAAGAGGAGGATACTGAATTAAATCAAATCGTTCCTGAAAATATTGGTAGTAAGTATACTGGTCAGGATACTATTGATTTGGACCAATTACCAGAATTTAGCGATGACGAAGATAATGATGAACAAGAAGATGAAGAAGAAGAGGGTGAGGAAATGGTAAATGAAAAAGTTTCTAGTTCACCCATAGAAACAAAAAAAACAGAACAAGGCGATGAATCTGGCGCATTAGATATGATGGATTTGCCTTCGTTTAGTGATGATGAAGAAGACTCGGTATTGGGTGAATTGAGTGAAACGGAAGGTGGGTCTAAAACCAATGTTGATTTAGAAGGATTGGCTTTGTCTGGAGCAAATAGTATTTTTACAAAACGTTTACGAGACAGAGATCCAAAATTATTTGTAAAAAAGCAAAAAAATAAAAATTTCCAGTCCTATTCACAAGCTTGTCCGTGGCAATACAAAAGACAACCAATCATTTTGTCGGATGAAGAAAAAAAATATATTGACGGTAATGACAAAGAAACCAAAAGTTTGTCATATGATGAACACATTACATATGGTTCTGGTGATAAAAAATTTCATTACATATGCCCTAGATTTTGGTGTATTCGCGATGACAATGGCAAAGGAAGAAGTTTATCAATGAAAGATGTAAATGATGGAGTTTGTGGCGGTTGGGATGCCGTAATTCCAGAGAATGCTAAAAAAATACCCAAAGGAAAGCGTATATTTCAATTTACAGATAAAAGATTTCGTCGTTCTAATAGTAATACTAAAAATCCTTTAGTTTATAAACCTATGTATCCTGGGTTTCAACCACCAGAAAAACATCCAGACGGGTTATGTGTTCCTTGTTGTTTTCAATATCCTAGTAAATGTAAACTTCATCCTGACTGGAGAGAAGTTAAAGATAAAAAAAATACAATTTATGTAAAACGAGACTGGGTATATAATTCAGGCAGGTCAAAAGAACGAAATAAATTATCGGATAAAACCGGAAAGCCATTATCTATTATAAGAGAGGGATGGTATCATAAGAACGATAAAAATTTTACTGATAAAAAAACCCCATCAAAAAACTGTCCTTCAATTGATTTAGATTATAACTACCTTCCAATTGGACCCAATGATTCTGGACCTAGTTTCGATAGAGATAAAGAGGGAAATATATTATTAGAAAGTATAAATAAAGATGGAAAAGCAGTAAAAGAAATTAGACAATCTCCTGCAAAAAGAGGTTTAGAAACAATGAAAAAATGCAATCAAAATCCGGATGATGTAATGGAAGAAGATGTTGTAGAAGTAGAGGATAAAAAGGTTTCAACAAGAACAAAACATATTGATAAAGGTCCACTGATTGACGCATTTCCATTAAAATTAAAACAAACCGCTTATTTACCAAATAGTTTACAAAAATTCCTGGGTTATGATTCAAGAACGTTGTGTCAGTCCCAAGGAAAATTTAAAAAAGATACGTTTTGTTTATTACGAATAGGTATTCAACAACATCCTGCACAGAGTTTTTTATCTTGTATAGCATTTATCTATAATAATGTAGCGAATAAATCGACAAATTCAGATTTAAAAAAAAAGACAATAAAAATAAAGGAACTAAAAAAAATAATGGCCAAAAATTTAACTTTGGATAAGTACGTAAGTGTTTACAATGGTTTACTTCCTAGTATATTTAAAGGAGATTCTAACCCAAAATTGTCAAAATATAAAGATACAGATGTATATAAAAAGTTGAATGAGGATACTGTATATTTGAAAAATGTAGTGTCCAGTTATGAAACTTTTAAAACATATCTATTGGACAATACAAATAAAATCAACTATGAATATATTTGGGATTTTGTATGTCAATCAACCTATCAAAATGGTTTATTGTTTGAAGAAGGAGTTAATTTATTGATATTTAATACTCCGTTGGATGATATGACTCAAAAAATAGAACTCATTTGTCCACGAATAGATTATTCAAATGAAATTTATGACAGCAATAAAAACACTATTATGCTTTATAGCAAAGGAATGTATTATGAACCCATTTGTCAATTAAGACAATCATCTGAAAATAAAAAACTAAAAATGGTGAATATGTTTTTTAATAATGATTTAATAACTAGAAACACGCCTCAGATATTACCCGTTTTACAAGAAATAATTGAAAATAATTTGAAACACTGTAATCCTAAAAACGTCGTTACTGACAAAAGTTATATATTTGAGTCAAATTTATCATCTTATGAAATATATAATTTTTTGATAAAGAAAAAATACAATATAGAATTCCAAGTAGTAAATACAAATAATCAAGTAATAGCACTCGTTATTAAAAAAAAATCATCTTTTTATTTACCTGTAATGCCTAGTTCTATAAACCACGATCTAGATTTCAAATCGTTTTTATCAAATGAATTCTATTTCGATTATAAAACAAGTAAATCGGAGTTAACCAAAATATATCAAATTAGTGATAAAAAAATTCCTTGTAAACCAATGTATAAAGTAATTTCAGACGAGATGATTGTAGGTATTATTACATTGACAAATCAATTTGTCCCCGTTGTCCCAATTGCTTCAAATGCAATTACCGATAATTTAAAGGTTATACGTAGTGATAGTATATTAAACATAGACAGGAAACTTATGTCTTCAGATAAAACAGATAAAAATAGAAGTATAGTTGTAAAACGTATTAAATTAGAAACTAATTTTTATAATATGTTTCGCAATACATTAAAGATGGCGGTAAGTAAAAAGGCAAACAAAAAGATAAAGGGAGATATAATGGAAATTATTAATGATGTAAAAAGAACTTATTATGATAAATTAGAAGAAATATCAAATATCATTAAAATATTATTGAATGAAAAAATATCATTTGTAAATTACAGTATAAAAACGATTAGAGATATTGAAAAATTATTTAAATGTTTTGGATTAAACCGGGAATCTTGTAATAGTAAAAAAAATTGTAGTTTTTCTGAAAAAGGTTCGTGTATGCTATTGATTCCAAAAAAGAATTTAATGAATGATACTTTGAATAGTGAAAATTATTATATAAAATTGGCAGATGAGTTAATACGTTTTCCAGAGATAAAAAAATTCATCTTTACACCAAAAACATTTTTATCTTTTGAGAATGTTTCTTATAATTTAACAAACCACGAAATAATTTTATTGGAAGATATTTTATTGAATAAATATTTTGAAGATTTGATAGCCATAGAGTTTAATAAATATTTGAAAAATGAAAATGTATTTGAATTAACAAATCCTGAACGACATATTGCTGTTAAAAAATTATTTAATATATCACTTACTGATAGTAATACAAGTGAATGTGAATACTCTCCAAATAAGCCTTTGATATTATCTGAGTATAAAGAGTATATTGATTTAAACATGGATATTATAATCAGACACTACAAACAAATGCCGATATGCACATTTCAAATAGTAATAGATATTATCAATGATTCGCTAAAAAATGAAAAATCCATAAAAAAAGAAGTAGATGCAATAACACTGAAAAAAGAAATATTACAAGAATATTTAAACTTGAAAAAAAAAGTAAATGTAAATATAATCAAAAAACTTTTTAAAAAATCAAAAATAGAAAACAAAAATGAAATGCGAAATATAATCGGCGATAATGAAGAATTGGAAAAACACGTATCTGGTATAAATTATTATATAAGCGAAATAGATATGTTGATGTTGTTTGCTAAATACAAAATAAATGTGGTAATGATAACAAAAAGACAACGTAGTGTGCTTCCATTATCACATAGTAATATTTTTTCTACTGTGCAAAATGAAAATCCTTTTTATTTAATTATTGTGAATAATATGTATACATCTATTACTAGCGATTTTCCAAATAAAGCTATTAATTCAACGGTGGGTTATCCTAGATACGGTTTAATTCAAGTAAATAATAATATACGTTTGGAACAAAAATATTTTATGAATCTCGTTAAAATTGTTCCGCGATTTTTGTCATTAGAAAAATCATTTGAAAATTTTAATACGATAGAAGAAGACAAGCACGAAAAAAGAAAAAGAGATAATGCATTAAGACTACAAAATTACAGAAAAAAAAAGAAAAATATAAAATTGGGTAAAATAAAATTGCCAAAAGGAGATTAAATAATATCGTTTTGTATAATAAATGATATTATTTATGGGATATTGTTTCGTATTGGTGTTCTAGGTATTTGTCTTGATGGTAAAAATGGATCTACCGCATTGTTGTTTAAATATTGAAGATCAATTTGTTCTATTAAATCATTTAATGAATTATTTAGTTCTTGTGTATTGATTCTAGAATTTTCTCTTCTAGGTAATACGGACCTAGGAATTATTCTTGATGTTGTTGTATTTATTCTAGGAACTACACTAGAAATATTTCTAGTTGCAGGTCGTGATCTAAAGTTTGGTACTATATTGGTAGATGTTGTGTTTGTCGATGGTGGTGGTGGTGGAATGCTACTAGGTGGTGGAGGAGGTATGTTAATAGGTGGTGGCGGAACATTTATTGTTGGTCTAATAATATTGGTTGGTGGTGGTGGTGGAGGTGGTTCATAAATATTTGTATTGTTTGTTGTTCTAGTTGTTCTTCTTCGTCTTAAACTGGGTATTGTGTCTAAACGAGGGCTTATAAATAATTCTTTGTATTTGTTTATTATTTTTATTAATTGTGTTTTCCCTAAATCTAAATGTTTGTGTTTTACTAAATTATTGCAGGATATAGTTCCCAATAAATAATGTTTTAATACAGAAGATAAAATTTTATTGTATTGTTTAAGTTGATTATAAGACAAATTGTGTCTTAATGGTAAATTGCTATAACTTATATCTCTTCTATAATCAAAAAACATATTTTCAAATTGTTCGTATTTATCAAGTAAATTGCCTTCTTTTGCGAATTTTAAAATACATTTATCTTTTAAATATGGATAATATTCTTGCATAAATATGGAGTCTTTAAACTCGCATCCGAAATATTTGTATATGAGAAGTGGCGTTTGAAATTGCGAATCGAAAATTTTAAAATATATATTGTATAAGTTGTATTTGCTAAATTCTATATTTGTATATGGATTTTTTAGTTTCAATGGTTTTGGAAACAACCCTTCGGAATGTTGTAAACAATCATTCCAAAGATTAATTAAATCGGACAACCTAAAAAAATAAATGGTGTTGTTTTCAACAATAGAAATTTTTTGAGTATCAGGAAATTTATCGAGACTGGTGAAATATAAATCAGTGTTCATTTCATATTTTATAAATTTTTTTCGTATTTTATAATTATAAACAAATTTATTTAAAATATTTATCGTTTTTTTCGAATAACAATATAAATCTATATATTTATTTAATTCTTTATCAACTTGTAAATTACCTGACAAGTCCGATTGTATAAATTCATTTTCAATGATATCTATATAAAAAAATTCGATTGGCGAAGAAAAGCAAAATTTAGCCATTGTAAAAAATGTAGATAAATCATCATTTGTATCAAAAAATTTATTTCTTGTCGATTGCATAATATTGATAAGTAGTTTCATACAAATTATCAATATTTTTTTTTATTTAAAATCCCGGATCATATTCATCATCAACATCACCCATATCTTTTTCTTTGATATATTTTTGTGAATTTTGTATCGATATATTTCCAATAGCACACTTGTCATCTGATTCCACTTCTGAAAATAGTGTATTGAAATCTTCTGTTTGTTCTTTTATTTTTTTACTTTCTAATTTTTGCATTTCTTGTAAATCCAATACAACTTTAAACATTCCTGTTCCGAATTTACCTTCTTGTCCAACCATAACATTAGCACTGACGCCTGTCATCATATCTAACTCCGCGTGTCTGGCTGCTCTTAAAAACATTTCAGGAGTTTCTTCAAAACTGGCTTTGGCAATTGGACCAATATCATCATTGTTAATACCGTGTCTAAATATACTTACCATTTTTTTAGTAGCACACATTCTATCACACAACATTGCCATATGATGGTGATTGATGTATGTGCCATCAAATGACATAACTTCTTCAACCTCGTTGTAAATAGTTTGTCGGGCCGCTTCAACACCCAATACTTTAAAAACTTCTTGTATATCATTGGAAACCGTTTTGTATCTATCGATATAATCGAAAGATAATACGTCTAACAAATTACTACCAACAGTATCCAATACCCACACATCCTGTCTATCGTAATTACCATTTTTTTGTTTCAAGTTATTGGTGAGTTTTCTTATAACAACCTTTGGTATGTTTTTAATTCCTCTAAGAATAATATTGTTTAGTAAATTTTCTTGTAAATTTTTCAACATATAAATCCGGTCTTCTTGATCCAAACTGATTTTTTTACTTGTTATCATCTGTTCGTCGATGCGAATTCTGAAAATTAAATTATCGGAGTTGTAATCACTGTAGATACATTGAACGTTATTTTTAATACTTGTCTTAATGGCGAAGTGAATATCATCCATCGAAACATTTTTTTCCAACATCATTTCTTTATCAAATTTGAAACGAATGATCCATTTGGAAAATGTTGTTTCTTTTTCCTTGACTTCTGTTTTTTCCAACTCTTCGTTGGCTATATTAAATGATTTTTCAAATAATTTATATTTGTTTAAAAGATCAATGTCTTCACTAATATTTGTATTTTCTTCATCTGGGTCGAAACAAATAGATACATTTTCTGTAATATCACGCAAACATGTATGTTCTAATCTGTATTTAATTTTTTGTGCATTTTCAACAAATTCTTCTTGATTTTCTTTTAAACGAATAGTGAGAGACGGATTTTTTGGATTTTCCGACAGTGATAATATTTCTTCAATCCTAGGCACCCCACGAGTTACATTACTTTTACTGGCTACACCAGCAAAATGAAATGTATTCAAAGTCATTTGCGTAGTTGGTTCTCCTATACTTTGTGCAGCTATCATACCAACCATTTCACCCGGATGAACAACTGCTTTTTTATAATTATGAATCAATGTTTCTAACAACAATATAATAGTTTTTCTATTGAATTTTCTGAAGACCAATAATTCTTTCGGTGATAAATAATAATACCACGCAACTTTAAATAAATGTGAAGGTTTCCACAATTCATTTTTATCCAAAATTTTGTAATAATGGTCCAATAATTCATATACTTCCAATGCAGTAATATCAATAAGATAGTTTTTTGTTATTCCCAATTGATGTTGTATATTGTTCATTATTCTATTAAAATGAACTGGAATATATATATTGATATTGTCTGTATATTTACAAACATTATCTGCTATATCTTCTCTAGATTTTAATATATATTGTATCATTTGTGATGTTTTTGTATTTGCCTGTTTTTTTTGTGATTTCATTCTTTTATGAGCAGATTTTGTATAATTAGTAGTTAACATTTTGTCCGTAGTATCATCCTGTGGGATTTGAAAATGAGCATATATTTCTTCCAATGTCATTTTAACGATTGGTAATTTTTGTGTTTCTGATTTCATGGAATTTATATTGTCTTCGCCGTATCTAAACTGTATAATTTTTTTTTTATTGTTTCTTACTGTCATATCGTAAGTAATTTTAAGATCTTCCATACCTTTAATAAGTCTTCTTTGTATATAACCTGTTTGACTTGTTTTTACGGCTGTATCAATAAGACCTGTTCTACCTCCCATAGCGTGGAAATAAACTTCTTCAGGAGTTAAACCTTGAATAAATGAACTTTCGACAAATCCTCTGGCTTCTGGAGAATCATCGTATTTTGAAAAGTGTGGCAGTGTTCTATCTTCATAACCATAAGGTATGCGTTTACCATCCACATTTTGTTGACCCACACAAGAAATCATTTGTGCAATATTAATATTACTACCTTTACTACCAGCATTTACCATCATAATAAATCTATTATTTGCGTCCAAATTTTTTCTTCCAATTTTTCCTGCTTCTGAACGAGCTTCATTTAGTATAGAGTTTACCTGAGTTTCAAATTCTATCTCATTGGATTTTCCTGTATTGTTTTCAAATACATTTAAATGCAATTGGTTGATTAATTTTTGAACATTTTTTTTACTGTTGATAATTTCAGAAATAATTTTACCATTGGTATCTTGATCTGATATTAAATCACTAATTCCAACACTATAAGAAGTTAATTTCATATATTCAGTTACAATAGATTGTAAATCATCAATAAATTCACGTGCTTTTGTATCTGAGTAATCATTAAATATGTGTTGTATCAAACCTTTTGAAGCACCGGACAATACACCTTTATCAATAAGACCTCTTTTGTATATCCCATTCACAATTTCAATTACATTATTAGACAATTTTTTGTTTTCGTTTGAATTAAATTGTCCATTTGGAAAGCGCGTTGAAATAGCCGGGATAATTTGCGTTAAAATTTTAAAACTAGATATATCTTTTTTTGTTTTAAATAAATCCACATTTACATCATTGTAATACATTAATAAGTTCATTGAATGTCTCCTTGAAAAGTTTATGTCTCTTCTTGTAAAACGATAAATAGACAACAACGAATCTTGAAATATACCTATAATGGATTTGTTGTTAGCAGGGCTTATAATCTGTTTTGGAACTGCTGCCAAATACATAAGCTCTGCCTGACTTTCTTCATCTTGTGGACCGTGTAAATTCATTTCGTCACCATCAAAATCGGCATTGTACGGCTTCGTATCAGCTACATTCATGCGGAAAGTGCTACCAACATGCATAATTTTAGCCCTATGACACATCATACTCATTCTATGTAAAGTTGGTTGCCTATTAAATAATACTGGATCACCATCCATCATATGTCTATGAACAACGTCTCCATTTTCTAGACGAATTGTATTTCTATCTTTATGCCGAAGCGAAATACTTAAACCTGTGTGTTTTTCCAAAACATTTGCCCCTGGCCATTTATCAGGACCATTTTGAACAAGTTTCGTCAAAAACGCCTTGTTTCGATTATTAACTTTATTTGGAAAAGTAATGTTTTTTGCAATTTTAACTGGAACACCCAAATCTTTAATGGATAAATTTGGATCTGGTCCAATAACACTTCTAGCAGAATAATCAACCCTTTTTCCCATAAGATTTCCTCTAACTCGTCCTTGTTTTCCAATTAATCTTTCTTTTATAGATTTTAATGCTCTTCCTGATCTCTGTGCTACTGCTGCAACACCCGGTATTTTATTATCTATCATAGTAGCACAATAATACTGTAAGACAGTAGTCCAATCATCGATGACTTTTTGACTAGCATTCAATTGTATTTTTTCCTGTAAAGTTTTATTTGCTTTAATGATATTTACAATAATATGTGATATATCATCTTCACTGCGTTGTTGCGAATTATGTTTAACAGATGGTCTTACAGAAGGTGGTGGAATAGCCAATACTTGACAGACAAACCATTCTGGTCTTGAAAATAAACTACTAAATCCCATAAAATTTACATCCTCGTCTGAAATTCGTCTAAATAATTTTAATACTTGTTCCGGAGTATATCGTATAATTAATTTTTGTTTTACGGTGCCGTTTTCATCTTTAATTTTATCGGTATTGTCCCACTCACCCATAATTGTAGCCAAACCTTCTTTTGAAATCTTTCTAGGTTGTTTTGTGCCACAACCATCGCAAGTTTCCTCACCACATCGTTTAATTTTACTGGCAGTATGAAATACATACTCCCATCTTTTTTGAGAATTCAATTTTAAACAATGTGCGTGTTTTTGTTTGGAAATTTTTAATTTACTACAACGAATACAAATACATCTCAATATTTTTTTTATAGTTTCTAAATATTGAATGTAAAATACAGGTCGTGCTAATTCAATATGTCCAAAATATCCTGGAGTATCCATATAATTTAACCCATCAGTAGGACAAATTAAACCAGGATCTAAAACTCCCATTCTAGGATCAAATAATCCACCTATTACTGGTTTATTATTGACATAAGTATCTCTTGAAACTATTTCTGCTACAGAACTTTTTCTAATTTCTTCAGGAGATAACACGCTGAATTGAATACCTATAATCTTAGAAGGGTCCATTTTGGTTTTCATAACTTTTGCCATCTTTACTATTAATAGATATTATTTAGATTGTTTTAATATCAATTTAATAAATTAATAAAAAATTAAATTGATATTATAATTTAAACATATAAATCCAGTAAATATATTATGGGCAAAAAAGACGAAAGAGAAAAATCAAACAAAAATGTTTCTCCTAAACACGATAATAATAAAAAATACAACTTGAGAAACAATGCTAAAAAAACAAAAAAAAAGCGTAATGTTCAATCAGACAGTGATGAGGATAGTTCAAGTGATTATGACCCAACGGCTGATGATGGCGAGATGGATAATGTTGAATTTCAAAAATTTATTCAAAAATTGTTTCCATCTAAATCTCAAAAAGAAAAGGTTAGACAATTTGAAAAGATGAAATCCATGCTAGATAAACAAAAAGAAGAAAAATCCGGTAAAAAAAAGAAATTGTCTAGCGATAAAAAATCAGTTATTGAAAAAATGAAAAATGCCACAACAGCTAAAAATAAAATAGTCTCTAAAAAAAAAGTTGATTCCGAAGATGAGGAAGAAGAGGAAGGGGAAGAGGATTACAGTGAAAAAGAATATTCAGAAGATTATGAATTTCCAAACGAAGAAGAAGAATTAGATGACGACGAAATTGAAGAAATGTTAAAAAATAATATGAAATTCAACATTGTCTTTACTGTAGGTAATGGGCAGGGAGAATTTGATGACGAATATTATGACGAAGAATATGATATAGATGATTATACAAACGAATATATAGATTATGAAGAAGAGGAAGAGGAAGAGGAAGAGGAAGAGGAAGAAAAAGAAATAAGAAATTCAAAAAAGGAAAAAAAATCCAAATATGAAAAGGGTGAACGTGTTCAAGTAAAATTAAAGGATTGGGATAAATTTTACGACGGAACAGTTATAAAAGTTAATCGAAAAAAGAAAAAAATATTGACTACTTATAACATACGTTTGGATGACAATGAATATGAAGTATGTAAGCGAGTCAAATCACGATATATGAAAAAATCGAAAAAGGTGAAAGAAGAGGATGAAGAAAAAAAATTATTAGATGACCTAAAAGAGTTGATTAAAACCAAAAAAGGTAAAAACAAAAAAGCAATGGAAAAACATTTTGAAAGTTTATCCCAAGCTTATGATAAAAAAATGAAAAAAGCAGAAAACGAAAAAAATAAAAAGAAAAAACAAGCAAATTTAAAAAAATTCAGAGGTTTATTAAGACAAAATAATGGTAAAAGTAGTTTTAATTATTTCAAAACACTGTGTTTAGAAGAACAAGAAAAAATTATAAAGGAACTAAAAGAAGTTCAAAATTATAACAAAGTGGATGTTCCGTATAAATTGTCTATTTTGGATACAAATATTCCAGTTGAATATAAATCTTGTGCACTTAAAAAAATTGAGACGTTAAATTATATGGATCCCGGAGCAGGAGAATATTACAAAACAAAACAATGGGTAGATACTTTTATGAGAATACCGTTTACAAAATACAATAAGTTGCCTGTGAAAATAGAAGATGGTCCTGAAAAGGTGAATGAATTTATGGAAGGTTGTAAAAAAACGTTGGACGATTGTTGTTATGGACTGAATGATGCAAAAATGCAAATTATGCAATTAATTGGTCAATGGGTTTCTAATCCTGCTGCTGTAGGAAATGCAATTGCAATTAAAGGACCACCCGGTACAGGTAAAACAACATTGGTAAAAGAAGGGGTTAGTAAAATTTTAAACAGGCCTTTTGCATTTATTCCGTTGGGCGGAGCAACAGACAGTAGTTATTTGGAAGGACATTCTTATACATATGAAGGCAGCACGTGGGGTAAAATTGTTGATGTGTTGATTACACATAAAAGTATGAATCCGGTATTTTACTTCGATGAATTGGACAAAGTAAGTCAAACACCAAAGGGAGAAGAAATCATTGGTATATTAACACACTTAACCGATACTACACAAAATGATAAATTTCATGACAAATATTTTTCGAATATAGATTTTAATTTAAACAAGTGTTTGTTTATCTTTAGTTATAATGATGAAAGTAAAGTAAATCCTATTTTGAAAGACAGAATGTATAGAATAAAAACAAATGGATATTCGAATTCGGAGAAACAAATAATCTGTAAAGATTATTTAATTCCAAAAATAGAGAAAAATGTTAACTTTAAAAATGGTGATATAATTATTCCGAATGAAACCATAGATTATATTAATACAAATATTATTGAGAAAGAAGGTGGTGTAAGAAACATGAAAAGAGCCATTGAAATCGTTTATACCAAGTTGAATTTACATCGACTTATGAAAAAAGGAAGTAGTTTGTTTGATTCAAAAGAAAGCATTGATATTGAATTCCCATTTACTGTGACGAAAGAAATAGTAGATAAGTTGATAAAACGTGATCAAGAAAACAGTGTTCCATTTGGTATGTATATGTAATTATTTGAAATATAAAAAAATATTTTTTTTTATCTTTTGCTTCTTTGCTTCAATCGAAACAACCTTCCCATAGAACCGGTATTTGCTTCTTTTACGGATTGTTGATAATTTGCATTGTTTTTAATGCTGTGATGTATATTTCTGTTAAAACTAAAGATACTAGTTCTGTTGTGAAATATATTATAGTTTATTTCTTTTTTGGTTTCATTTTTTGTTTGTTGTTTTAGTTCGTGAGAAATTCTCGAAGCTGGTGGCGTTTCAATTACCAATGGTTCTATAATTGTAGCAGTAGGCACAGGTGTGTTTTGTTGCTCTATAACGGTCGTTGTATCATCGGTGGGAAGTTCGTCATTTTTATTTTCATTTACTGTATCTTCTAATGGTTCGATTGTATCTTCTAACGATTCAATTGTATCTTCTGACTTAGATTTTTCTATTGATTCTTTTATTTTTTTTTCTATTTCTAATTTTTTTTGTTGTTTCATT
>MDSV01082484.1_pt1 | contig 21341 bp, 20 predicted proteins | sample 810851 | NCBI WGS metagenome assembly MDSV01 (sample SAMN05326640, study PRJNA326480) | marine metagenome | isolation source: seawater | place: Atlantic Ocean: North East | collected 2012 | reverse complement strand
TTAAATGGACTTTCTCAAGGAGTTCAGTTATTTAGAGTTCATAATGTTAAAGAAATTAATCAAGGAATATTAGTTTTTAATAAAATTTTAAATACAAATTAATTCATGGCTAATAAATATTTTGGAACAGATGGTATTCGAGGTACCGTTAATAAAGGTAATATTACGGGAGAAAAATTTTTTAAATTTGGATTAGCAGCAGCAACATATTTTAAAAATCAAAAAAAGAAAAAGCAAATAGCAATAATTGCTAAAGATACAAGACTTTCTGGATATACTTTAGAACCGGCGCTGGTATCTGGTTTAGCTTCTGGTGGGATTCATACTTTTACTTTAGGACCATTACCTACAAATGGACTTGCAATGTTAACAAAATTTATGAAAGCTAACATGGGCATTATGATTACTGCATCACATAACCCGTATTATGACAACGGACTTAAATTATTTGGACCAGATGGAATGAAATTGTCTGATCGTATTGAAAAAAAAATTGAAAAATTGATAGATAGTAAAAATGCAAAACAACTCACAAACCCAAAACTACTTGGGCGAGTTAAAAGACTTGAAGATGGTAACGATAGATATATAAAAATACTAAAGAAAAATTTTCCTAAGAATTTTAATTTAAAGGGAACAAAAATAGTTTTAGACTGTGGTAATGGAGCGAGTTATATTGCGGCTCCTAAATTACTTAAGAATCTTGGAGCAAAAGTAATACCGATTGGAACTAAACCAAATGGTTTTAATATAAATGACAGGTGTGGATCAACCTATCCATATAAAATTCAAGCAGCAGTCAAAAAATATAAAGCTAATGTTGGTATTTCTTTTGATGGCGATGCAGACAGAATTATTATGTGTGATGAAAATGGCAAAATAATAAATGGAGACCAAATTATTGCAATGTTAGCACGTAGATGGAAGTCAAAAAATATTTTAAAAGGTGGAGTAATCGGAACTTTGATGTCTAACTACAGTTTAGAAGTTTTTTTAAAGAAAGAGAAAATTAAATTTCTGAGATCAAAAGTAGGAGATAGATATGTAAAAGAAAAAATGAAAAAATTTAATTTTAATCTTGGTGGAGAGCAATCTGGTCATATAATACTTGGAAAATTTGCAACAACAGGAGACGGTTTAATGGTCGCTCTTGAGGTTTTATTTTCATTAAGAAAAGGTAAAAAAGCTAGCCAAGTGCTTAATGTTTTTAAACCTTTACCTCAAGTATTAGAAAACGTAAGTGTAAAAGATAAAAATTTAATAAATAAACCTAAATGTATAAATGCAATCAAAAAAGCCAATAAACTTATAAAGGGACAAGGAAGACTTTTAGTGAGAAAATCTGGAACAGAACCAAAGATAAGAATTATGTGCGAATCTCGTGATAAAGATTTAATTTTAAGATGTGTAAAAATAATCAAGAAATCAATACAAAAATGAAACCAAAATCAAAAGTATTAATAATTGCTGGATCAGATTCCTCTGGAGGAGCGGGTATACAAGCAGATATTAAAACTGTAACAGCTTTGGGAAGTTATGCGATGACTGCTATAACAGCAGTAACAGCACAAAACACTAAAGGTGTAAAAGAAATTACTCCTATTCCTATAAAAAACTTACAAGAACAAATAAAGATGGTTTTGGACGATATTGGTACTAGTACTGTAAAAATAGGAATGCTTCATAATATTAGTGTAATAAAATGTGTTTATAAAATTTTAAAAAAATATAAATTGAAAAATGTAATTCTTGATCCAGTAATGGTAGCTAAAGGAGGAAAAAAACTAGTCAACAATAATTCAATTAAGTATTTAAAAAAATTAATATTTCCATTATGTGATGTAGTTACACCCAATATTCCTGAGGCAGAAGTATTAACAGGATATTCTATTTTAGATAAAGAACACATGATAAAGGCCGCAAAAAAAATCATCAACATGGGAGCAAAAAATGTGTTATTAAAAGGCGGTCATCTAAAAAAAAAAATGATTTTTGATATTTTAGTTTCTAAAAAAGAAGTAAAAATTTTTCCAAAGAGAAAAATTAAAACTAGGCACACACACGGAACTGGTTGTACATTATCATCTGCTTTAGCGACGTGTTTATCTCAGAATAAAAGTATATATAAATCTTGCAAGTTTTCTCTTAAATATGTAAATCAAGCAATTACAAATGCACCCGGTTACGGTAAGGGTTTTGGTCCTTTAAATCATTTAGTTTCAATTAATTTGAGAAATACTAATGCCTAATGTAACTGTTGCAGGAGCTCAATGGGGAGATGAAGGTAAAGGTAAAATTGTCGATTGGCTCTCAGAAAAAGCAGACATAATAGTAAGATTCCAAGGAGGGCACAACGCTGGTCACACCCTTGTTGTTGATGGTATTACTTATAAATTAAAATTATTACCATCAGGAATAGTAAGAAAAAATAAAATTTCCATTATAGGTAACGGTGTAGTAATTGATCCGTGGGCATTGTTGGACGAAATAAAAAAAATAGAAAAACTAGGAATAAAAATTAATAATAAAAATTTATATATTGCTGAAAATGCGACATTAATTTTACCGTTGCATAGGGAACTAGATGGGATCAGAGAGGATGCAAAAAATACTGACAATATAGGAACTACAAGAAGAGGAATCGGACCAGCGTATGAAGATAAAGTTGGAAGAAGAGGAATTCGTATTATGGATCTTGCTAATAAAAAAAACTTAGAAAAAAAAATTGATATGATTTTATTTCACCATAATTCAATAAGAAAAGGTTTAAAACAGAAATTAATAAATAAAAAAAAATTAATAACTGATCTTAATAAAATTTCACCTAAAATATTAAAATATTCAAAACCAGTCTGGAAAAAAATAAATGAATTTAAAAGAAAAAAAAAAATAATTTTATTTGAAGGAGCCCAAGGCATGCTTCTAGATATAGATCATGGAACGTATCCGTTTGTGACTTCATCAAACACTGTTGCTGGTGCGGCTTCAGCTGGAGTAGGATGTGGCCCAGACACAATGAATTATATTCTTAGTATAGTTAAAGCATACACAACAAGAGTTGGAGAGGGACCTTTTCCAACAGAACTAAAAAATGAAATAGGGAATAGAATTGGAAAAAAAGGTAAAGAGTTTGGTACTGTTACTAATAGAAAGAGAAGATGTGGTTGGTTTGATGCAGTACTTGTCAAGCAGTCCTGTATAATATCAGGAACCAAAGGAATAGCTTTGACTAAAATTGATGTACTAGATGAATTTAAGAATTTATATATTTGTATTGCTTATAAGCTCAATGGAAAAAAAATTGATTATTTACCTAGCTCTTTACAAGACCAAATTAAAGTGAAGCCTGTGTATAAAAAATTTAATGGATGGTTAAAAAATACAAGTGGTACCAAAAAATGGAAAGACCTTCCAAAGAACGCACAAAAATATATTAAATTCATTAAAGATTTTTGTGGTGTTAAAATATCAAGTATCTCTACTAGTCCTAAAAGAGAAGATACTATACTTTTGGAAAATCCGTTTAAAAAAAATTAGTTTTGTGGAAGCAAATTATTTAGTTTTGCTGCATTTAACATAGCTTTTTGTAATTTTTCAAAAGCTTTTGTTTCGATTTGTCTAACTCTTTCTCTACTAACTTTAAATTTTTTACTTAAATCATCAAGCGTCGCTACATTTTCTGATAGTCTTCTAGCTTTTAAAATCTCTTTTTCTCTTGTATTCAAGACACTCATTGAAATATTCATTAAATTTTTTCTTTCAACTAATTCTTGGTTATTCGAAAGTGAAATTTCTTGGTTAGTATTATTATCAACAATCCAATCTTGCATCTCTGATCCATTTCCATCTTTTATAGGATCATTTAGTGATTTTTCTTTTCCAAGTAATCTTCTATTCATAGAGACCACTTCTTCTTTTTTTACATTTAATTTTTTAGATATTATATCTACATGTTCAGGATTTAGTTCACCTTCTGTGTTTGCTGATAATTGGTTTTTTAATTTTTTTAGATTAAAAAAAAGTTTTTTTTGAGCAGTAGTAGTTCCCATTTTAACTAAGCTCCAAGATCTTAAAATATACTCTTGCATTGATGCTTTTATCCACCACATAGCATAAGTTGCTAATCTAAAACCTTTTTCTGGATCAAATTTTTTTACTGCCTGCATCAATCCAACGCTACCTTCTGAAACTAGATCGCTAATTGGTAGTCCGTAGCCTCTATAACCCATTGCCATTTTTGCAACTAATCTTAAATGACTCGTTACTAGTTTTTGAGCAGATTTTAAATCTCCTCTATCTTTCCAACTTTTGGCTAACATATATTCTTCTTCTTCGCTAAGCATAGGAAATTTTTTTATCTGCGTTAGGTAATTTGATAAACTTGCTTCTGTTAGTACAGACGGCAAGTTAGAATTAAATGTTTTAGCAGTCATAAGTAGAGAGTATGTATAATTAAATTATGGCAAATACAAGGTGTCTAAACGCTAGATTTTTTAAGGGTTTTTATCAAATCCTCAAAATCTTTAGGTCTTTTTGATTCAAAAAAAAGCTCTTTTTCAGTAACTGGATGTTTTAACCCCAAACTTTTTGCGTGTAGAGCTTGCCTATTAAAATTATTTAATTTTTTTTCTACAATCTTATCAATTTTTTTAAACTTTCTTTTTATTTTGCCATAGGATTTATCACCTATAATAGAGTTTCCTTTAAAATTCATATGAACTCTTATTTGATGAGTTCTACCTGTTTCTAATTGGCATTCAATATGACTAATTTTTGGTAAATCAGTATTTTGGAAAACTTTTATAGTTTTATATTTTGTGATGGCTACCTTACCTTTTTCTTTTCTTACTGACATTAATTGCCTATTTCTAAAACTTCTAGATATATTTTCGTTTATAATTCCGTTTTGTGGTTTAAGAACGCCCCAGACCAAAGCTTCATACTTTCTTTTTATGGTATGCTGACTAAATTGCTGAGATAGTTTTACATGAGCATTATCATTCTTTGCTACCACAATTACACCACTTGTATCTTTATCGATTCTGTGAACTATTCCAGGTCTTAACTTACCTCCTACTGTAGAAAGATTATTTTTAAATCTAAATAATAAACCGTTTACAATTGTATTTTCATAATTACCAGCACCTGGATGAACCACTACTCCAGGCGATTTATTTATAATAATTATATCATCATCATCATACAAAACATCCAAAGGGATATTATTTGATTTTAAATTAGTTTCTTTAGGAGCAGGTATATTAATTTCTACTTGATCTTCAAATTTTATTTTTTTAGAAGGATTATTAACAATGGTATTATTTACTTTTACTTGTTCTTCTTTAATTAAACTTTGTATTTTAGTTCTACTAAATTCTTTAAGTTCATATTGTAAAAATTTATCTATTCTTTTTCCACTAAAATTAGTATGAACACTTTTATTAAATATATTTTTTTTCATTTATTATTCTATATATAGATGTTAAAATATACTATTGCGCTTGTAGCTCAATTGGATAGAGCGTCTGGCTTCGGACCAGAAGGTTGAGGGTTCAAGTCCTTCCAGGCGCACCATAATTGTTTATTCAATAATCCAATCCTTATATTTACTCATATTTTCTAATATGTACTTTGGAAATATATTATCCAAATTAATTCTTTGATATTCAAAATTTCTATTAAAAATGTCTATTTTATTTTCAATTCTTTCTTTAATTTTTTTTTGGTCAGTAAATTCTAATTTATTATATTCACTATGAGAGTATGATTTAATTTTATTCGCTATTCCTTCAGGTTTTTTTAAAAAACTAAAATGCCAACCCCCTTCATAAATTAGTTGAGGTTGACGAGGTTTATAAAATTTCCAAAAAACAGGTTTAGCTGTTTTAATATTTCTTAACCATTGAGGTGATTTGAGGTTTTTTTTTTGTATAATTTTTGTTCCCATCCAATATTTTTCTGTCATATTTAATAAATTTATTTTCGATTGGAAGTTTAACTGCATAAAACAAGCATATTTTTTTTCAATTTTGAATTCCTTAATTTTTTCTGGATTAGGTATTTCATCAATATCAGAAATCATTATTAAATCGTCATCTTCACAATCTTTAAAACCTTTGGACAGTGCATTCCTTTGATGCTGATCTCTTAAATGATGTACTGGCCAATTTTTCTTAAAAGATTTAATATTTGTAGGCATATCATCAACAACTATATAAATAATTTTATTTTTGAATTTTGGAAAATTGTTAATATTAAAGTTAAGTTTTTTATTTTCTCCAGTATGATCTTTTGTAGCTTCAGCTATAACAAATTTGTCTACATAATCGTTAAGAATATTTAAACGTAAATCTAAAATAAGATCTTCATCAAAATACATACAGCAATCGTAAAGTTTCATTAAAAACTATTCTCCAACATTAATTAAAGTACCTTTTTTTCTCGCTTCATTGAAAGCATTATAAAATATAAAAATTGCTAATAAAAAATATATAAAATTTAATACTAGGGCAGACATGATATTAGAATAGTCCACTATATTATTTATTAATATAGATCTAACTTCCTCAAATATATAAACTAGTGGTAATGCCTTGGCTAATATTTGCAACCAATCAGGTAAAATTGATAATGGATAGTAAATGCAACCAAGTGGAGCTAAAAGAAACAGTGAGGACCATGCAACATTTTCAAAAGCTGGACCGTACCTAAGAAGTCCCGACACCACAAGCAATCCTAACGTTATTCCAAAAGCATATAGACTTAATAAAAGTAACATTAATGCAGGACCTAAATTTAATAAAGAAACTCCAAAAAACGGTGACGCAAGTAGTACTGCCGGAACTATACCAATTAAAGTTCTTATTAAAGCTGTTGCTGTTAGTCCTGTTATAATTTCACTAACTTTAAGTGGTGCAATAAATAAGTTTGTAAAATTTCTACTCCAAATTTCTTCAAGGAATAACATATTAAAGCTTATGCTAGAACGAAACAAAAAGTCGTATAGAATTGCAGCACTTAAAATTATTCCAACTGTATGATTGTAATAATCACTATGCATTGTAAAAAATTTTGAAATAAAACCCCAAAGAATAATTTGGATAGTAGGCCAATAAACTAAATCCAACCATCTGGGTAACGAACTTTTAATTAAGTAAAAGTGTCGTAAATATAGAGCGTAAATTCTATAAAATTTCATTTTTATCTCTAACAATTTTTAAAAATACTTCTTCTAAATTTTTTCTCCCATGTTTACTTATAAGCTCATCACTTTTACCTTCGTCAATAATTTTTCCATTTTTCATCATCAACACTCCATCACACAGTCTTTCAACTTCATTCATATTATGTGAAGCTAATAGTATAGTAGAATCATTTTTGGCAGCAAAATTTTCAATAATACCACGAACATAATCTCCAACATCAGGGTCAAGACTTGCAGTTGGCTCATCTAAAAGAAGTATTTCTGGATCATTAATTAATGCTTTTGCTAAAGAGACTCTATTTTTTTGACCAGAAGAGAGTTCACCTGTTTTTCTTTTTTTAAAATCCATTAAATTCAACATTTCCATTAACTCAAAAATTTTATTTTTTAAATTTTTGACACCATATAATTTCCCATAAACTTTAAGGTTTTCTTCAATAGTTAATTTTTTAGGCAATTCAATGTAAGGAGAAATAAAATTCATTTTTTCTAACAAATTTGTTCTATCAGTTTCAATATTTTTTCCATTAATTAGAACAGTACCTGAGGTAGGTTTTATCAAACCTAACATCATACCAATGGTTGTAGATTTTCCACATCCATTTGGACCTAGGAGACCAATTGTTTTTCCTTTACTAATTTTAAAGTTAATATTTTTAACAGCAAAGGCATTTTTATACTGTTTATTTAAATTATTAATTTCTATTGCTAACATAGTTATTTGTGTGATGCTTTTTTCAATCTATCATTAATAGCTTGTCCTATTCCAATATTAGGTATTTTGCAAACAGTAATAGCCTTAAATTTTTTATTTTTTATTTTTCTCATAGTTTTATACAAATTATTTGCAGCTTCTTGTAGATCACCTCTTTTACTTAAATTAAAATAATTTTTTTTATTTTTAAATGTTTTTCCAAAAGTGAGAAATGCACTATTTTTTTTGGGTAAATTTCTATTCATTGTTACAGGTATGCCAGGAGAATAATGAAACTTAAATTGACCTGGCGAACTTATTTTTTTTACTTTTTTTATATTTTTAATTTTTTTTTTAAGAACTCTTTTTATTTTTTCACTTGTAATACTTCCAGGTCTTAAAATAGATGGCTCATTGGTTAAATCAATTATTGTTGATTCAAGACCAATTTTACACTGTCCACCATCAAGAATAAATTTAATTTTATTTTTAAACTCTTCCACTACATCAGCAGCACTAGTTGGACTAAGTTTTGTAGAAATATTAGCACTTGGAGCTGCTAAAGGCATATTTAAAATATTTAGTAATTTTCTAGCAATTTTATGTTTAGGAATTCTGACTGCGATAGTTTCTTTTCCAGCTAGAGCTTTTTTACAAACTTTAGAATCTTTTCTCCTTTTTAATACAAAAGTTATTGGTCCTGGGCAAAACGCATTATATAGCTTTAAAAAGTTATCATTTATTTCTACTTCTTTTTTTACATCACTTAAATTCTTAAAATGAATAATAATTGGATTTATTGCTGGCCTACTCTTTAATTTATAGATTTTGGAAATAGAAATATTTGAAAAAGCATTACCTGCAAGCCCATACACGGTTTCAGTTGGCATTCCGATAAGAATATTATTTTCTATGTTTTTTTTTGCTTTTTTTAAGTTCTTATAATTAGCCTTATATATATTTGAATAGATATTTTTCATAAATTATTTAGTATATGGATATATTATGAAATTTAAAAATATACCAGCAGATATAAGGTCAAAGTCAATAATTGATGCTCAAGATGAAATTAAAGAGATAATTAAAAAAATTGAAGATAACGAAATAAAATTAGAAGATTCAATGGAAAATTATAATAGAATGATACAGTTAAATCATCATATCCAAGAGGAATTTAGAAAGAAATTGAAGAAAATTAAAAGTCTATCACCAAAAACTAATAAAAAGATTACTTCTGATCATTCCAAATAAATTATATGACTGAATACTCAAATAAGTTAAATCTTATTGCAAAACACACGAATCAATATTTAAAAGATTTTTTTTTAAAACAAAATAAAAAATCATATTTAACCAAACCAATGAAATATGGCCTTTTTTCAGGAGGAAAAAGATTTAGATCGGCAATAGTTGTAAGTATTGGAAAAATTTTTGAAATTAATTATAAAGAATTAATTATTGTTGGCTCTGCAATAGAATGTATACACGCATACTCCCTAATGCATGATGATTTACCTGCAATGGATAACGATGTATTTAGAAGGGGTAAACTTTCTACCCATAAAAAGTTTAATGAGTTTACCGCAATTTTAGCAGGTAATGCTTTATTAACATTAGCTTTTGAAATTTTATCAGGACCAGATTTAAAAACTAAACAAAAAATTAAAAATGAATTAATAAATTCACTATGTAATTGTTCGGGGCATTATGGACTAGCAGAAGGTCAATATTTTGATTTATCATATGAAAAAAAAAAAATTTCAATGAAAGATATAATAAATATGCAAAAACAAAAAACTGGAAAATTATTTGGTTTTTGTTGTGAAAGTGTAGCTATTCTAGGCCAACAAAGTATAAAAAAAAGAAATGTTTGGAAGAATATTGGAATTGAAATTGGACTATTATTTCAGATTGTAGATGATTTAATAGATCACAAAGGTGATGCTACAATAGTTGGTAAACCAACAAAAAAAGATAAAAAAAAAGGTAAAGCTACATTAATAAGTTTTTTGGGATATAAGGAAGCTCTAAACTTTGCAATTAATTTAAAAAAAGAAATTGATTTTAAAATTAAAAAGTATGGAGGAAAAAATAATTACTTACTAGATTCTGTGGAGTTTATATTAAAAAGAGATTTTTAACCGCACTGTGCTCTATTTATAAGATAGTGATCTAATATTACACAAGAGATCATAGCTTCCCCAATTGGTACAGCTCTTATTCCAACACATGGGTCATGTCTACCTTTTACAGATATTTTAGTATTTCTACCTTTTTTATTTATAGTATTTCTAGAATTTAAAATTGATGATGTTGGTTTTACTCCAAAAGATACAATTATGTTTTGGCCAGAAGATATACCTCCAAGTATACCTCCAGCATTATTAGATTGAAAATTAGCTTTATTTCCAGCACTTCTAATTTCATCTGAGTTTTCTTCTCCACTTAAAAAAGCTGAATTCATACCAGCGCCAATATTGACTCCTTTAACAGCATTAATACTCATTAGTGCACCGGCAATATCTGAATCTAGTTTAGAATAAATTGGAGCTCCTAAACCTGCAGGAACACCATGAGCTCTAAGTTCAATAATTGCTCCACACGAAGATCCAGCTTTTCTAATAGATAAAAGATATTTTTCCCAAAGTTTAACTGATTTTTTATCAGGGCAAAAAAATGGGTTATTTCTTATTTCTTTTTCATTCCAATTATTTTTATTACAAGTAAGAATACCCAATTGAGTTACTCCACCAATTATCTTAAATTTTTTACCAATTAAACTTTTTAAAACAATTTTGGCTATAGCACCTGCTGCAACTCTAGCTGCCGTCTCTCTAGCAGATTGTCTTCCACCTCCGCGATAATCTCTTATTCCATATTTTTTAAAATATGTATAATCAGCATGTCCAGGTCTAAATTTATTTTTTATAGTTTCATAATCTCTTGATCTAGCATCTTCGTTGTAGATAATCATTGAAATAGGTGTACCTGTAGTTTTTCCATGAAATACACCAGAGAGAATTTCTACTTTGTCACTTTCTTTTCTTTGAGATGTAAATTTTGACTTTCCTGGACGTCTACGGTTCATGTCAGATTGAATGTCTCTTTCAGATAAAGCAATATTAGGTGGACAACCATCAACTACACAACCTATAGCGGGTCCATGGGACTCACCCCATGTTGTAAAACGAAACATCTTTCCAAAAGTGTTAAATGACATTAGATTATATTATATAGATTATTTTGACTATTTTATGAATCAAAAAAACACATTAGGATTAAACTCATGCTTCATGGACTTAGACAACCCATTAGAACTATTTAAAATATGGTTTTCTGAGGCTGAAAAAAAGGAAATTAATGATCCAAACGCATTATCATTAGCTACATCCAGTAAAAATAATATACCCAACGTGAGAATGGTTCTTTTGAAAGGTTTAAGTCCTAAAGGATTCGTTTTTTATACAAATTTAAATAGCCCAAAAAGTTTTGATCTTAAAGAAAATTCAAAAGCAGCCATGTGTTTTCATTGGAAAAGCATTCAAAGACAAATAAGAATCTCAGGAGACGTTACACAAGTTTCTGATGAGGAAGCCGATATGTATTTTAATAGTAGACCATACGAAAGCAGAATTGGAGCCTGGGCTTCTGATCAATCAAAAACTATGAAAGAAAGAAAAGAACTCGAAGAAAAAATTGAAGAGTTTAAAAAAAAGTATAAAGATGAAAAAAGTTTACCTCGACCAAAACATTGGTCTGGTTGGTGTCTCAACCCATCATCAATAGAATTCTGGCTGGGAGATAAGTATAGAATTCATGAAAGACTAAAATATAACAAAGTTTCAAACAATTGGAAAAAAGAAATTCTTTATCCTTAAAAAGATCTATTAAGACTAAAGCCAGTTAAATTTTGTAAAATTTCTTTTTCTTCACTATCTTCAAATATTCCAAGAGCATCGTAAGAAACATTAACAAAATATTCAGCCCTTTTTAAACTAACTTGAACTGCCTTATATTTATTTATTAAAGCTAAAGTTTCACTAAAATCATCTTCATTTCTTTTTTCTTTTTTAAATATTTCTCTAAGAAAAATTTTCTCTTCATTATTTGCTCTTTGGAAAATTATAATAAGAGGAAACGTAACTTTGCCTTCATAAAAATCTTTTCCAATTTCTTTACCAAAAATTTTTGTTTTAGCAAAATAGTCTAGAGCATCATCAGCTATTTGAAATGCTAAGCCTAGATTTTTTCCATATGATTCCAATGCATCTTTTTCTTTATTACTTTTATTTCCAATACATGCACCAACTCTAGTAGCAGCTGCAAATAAAGCTGCAGTTTTCATATTAATAATATTGAAATAGGTTTCTTCTAATATATCTATTTCCCCTTTATGCTCTAATTGTAAAACTTCACCTTGCGCTATTGTTGATGATGTAGATGATAATAGTTTTAATATTTCTGAAGAACCATCTGAAACCATTATTTCAAAACATCTACTAAAAAGATAATCTCCGATTAACACTGAAGATTGATTTCCCCAAACCGAATTGGCTGTTTTTATTCCTCTCCTCAAATCACTGTTATCAATTACATCATCGTGAAGTAGTGTTGCGCTATGAATCAGTTCAACACAAGCAGCTAGATTTACATCTCTTTTTCCATCTGTGTATCCGCACAATTTTGCAGAAGCCAAAGTTAATAATGGTCTGATTCTTTTGCCACCTGAATTAAGGTGATAATTTGTCATCTCATGTATTAAATTTATTTCACTTGCTAGTTTTTCCTTTATTACATAGCTCACGCCATCAAGCTTGTCCCCAACAAGAGTTTTTAGCTGCAAATAAGAATTATTTATTTCTTTTTTTAAAGGTATTACTGTTCCCATATGAGTAATTATAGCTTTTTATTTTATATTAAAAAAAACTCTTTTAATCACTAATGACGCACCTAAAAAAATTACAACCTAAGGTAGCTTTAAAACTTTACTTAAACTTTCAAAGGATCTAAAAACTATGATAATTAGAATATATATCTTCAAATGTTTTCAATTTTTAAAATCTTTAAAAAGAAAAAAATAGTACCTCACATTAGATTGTCTGGTGTTATCGGTGCTGTAGGAAAATTTAAACAAGGATTAGATTTCGTAGGACAAAAAGAAATTATAGAAAAAGCTTTTTCTGTTAAAAAATCATTAGCTGTAGCTGTTACTATAAATTCTCCAGGAGGATCACCTGTACAGTCACATTTAATTTATAGCCATATTAGAAATCAAGCTAAAAAAAATAATAAAAAAGTTTTTGTTTTTACTGAAGATGTTGCGGCTTCTGGTGGATATTTAATAGCATGTGCTGGAGATGAGATTTATGCAAACTCTAGTTCAATTGTTGGATCAATAGGAGTAATTTATTCATCTTTTGGTTTACAGGAATTAATAAAAAAAGCAGGAATACAAAGAAGAATTTATACTGCTGGAAAAAATAAAAGTACATTAGATCCATTTGTAGAAGAAAAAAAAGAAGACATTGAAAGATTAAAAAAAATACAATTAGAATTGCATGCAGATTTTATTAAGGTTGTTGAAGATAGTAGATCTAGCAAACTTAAAAAAGATGGAAACCCTGAACTATTTACGGGTGAGTTTTGGTCAGGCTCTACAGCAAAAAAACTTGGTTTAATCGATGGAATAGGTAATGCCGAAGAAATTATAAGAAAAAAGTTTGGAGAAGATGTTGTTATTCAAAAATTTGAGAAACAAAAAAGCTGGTTAAATAAAAAATTATCAGGTGCCAGTGAAAGTCAAATTGATAATTTGCTGAATATTTTGGAAGAAAAGTCTATTTGGCAACGATATGGTTTCTAGATGCCTAAGAAAAAAAGTTTAAATAATAAAAAAAATAAAACTAATCCTGTAAGTTTTCAAAACACAATTTTAAACTTACAAAAATTTTGGGGAAATTATGGGTGTGTAATACTTCAACCTTATGACTTAGAAGTAGGAGCAGGAACATTTCATCCAGCCACAACCTTACGTTCTTTAGGACCAAAACCTTGGAAAGCCGCATATGTTCAACCTTCAAGAAGACCAACTGATGGTAGATATGGAAAAAATCCTAATCGTTTACAACATTATTACCAATTCCAAGTAATAATTAAGCCATCGCCAGATGAAATAAAAAAAGTTTTCTTAAAAAGTTTATCTACAATAGGAATTAATCATAAAGAACATGACATAAGATTTGTCGAGGATGATTGGGAGAGCCCAACGCTTGGTGCGGCAGGTCGCGGTTGGGAAGTATGGTGTGATGGAATGGAAATTACTCAATTTACATATTTCCAACAAATGACAGGTATTGAGTGCAAACCAGTATCTGTAGAACTAACTTATGGAATGGAAAGAATATGTATGTTTACACAAGGAAAAAATAATGTATTTGATCTTGATTGGAATAATGACGGAGTAAAGTATAAAGATGTTTTTTATCAAGCAGAAAAAGAGTACTCTGCTTATAATTTTGAGTTTGCAAATACTGAATATTTATTAAAAAATTTTGAATATGCAGAGTTGGAATGTAAATCTTTGTTAGAAAAAAAACTTCCATTACCAGCTTATGATCAATGCTTAAAAGCTAGCCATATTTTTAATTTACTTGATGCTCGTGGTGTTATTGGTGTAGCCCAAAGAACAGAATATATTTCCAGGATAAGAGAGTTAGCCAAAGGCTCTGGACAAAGATGGCTGGAAAGCCAAGAATAAATAATGGCTGAGTTATTTATAGAACTATTTAGTGAAGAAATACCCTCAAAACTCCAGATAGATGTTAGATCAAAAATTAAACAAACTTTAGAGGAAAAACTTAAAAAAAAAGAAATAAATTTTAAGTCAAGCGATTCTTTTTCAACTCCTAAAAGACTAGTATTTTTAATAAATGGAATTCCAGAACAAATAGAGCAAAAAGGTAAAACTATCAAAGGTCCAAAAGTTGACGCTCCAGAAATAGCATTAAAAGGTTTTATAGAATCTAATAATTTAAACCAATCTGATGTCTATAAAAAAAAAATTGATAAAGGAACATTCTACTTTGCCGAGAAAAAAGCAAAAAATATAGATATCTCAAAAGAGTTAGAATTAATTATACCAGAAACACTTCAGGCATATTCTTGGAAAAAATCAATGAGATGGTCAGATTATGATTTAAATTGGGGAAGACCATTAAGATCAATAACTGCGTTATTTAATAAAAAACTAATAAATTTTAAATTTTTTCATCTTAAAAGTAATAATTTAATTTTAGTTGATGGAGGTGATAAGGAAAAAATAAAAAAAATTAATAGTTTTGAAACGTATTTAAAAATTCTTAAATTAGAAAATATCATTTTAGACCAAGAGATTAGAAAGAGTGTAGTAATAAAAAAAATGAATATTATTTGCAATAAAAGAAAATTAAAAAACAATTTTAATGAAAAGTTGATTGAAGAAGTGGTGAATTTAGTAGAAAAACCAAATATTATTCTTTGTAAATTTAATGAAATTTATTTGAAAATACCTCAAGAAATTTTAATCGTTACAATGCAACACCATCAAAAATATTTCCCACTTTTTGATAGTAACAATAAATTAACAAATTCATTTTTATTGGTAGCTAATATGCCAGATAAAATGGGTTATATAAAAAATGGAAATCAGAGAGTAATTGAAGCCCGATTATCAGATGCCAAATTTTTTTGGGAAAAAAATAAAAATCAAAGTTTAGTAAAACAAGTAAGTAAATTAAAAAATTTATATTTTTTTAATCAACTAGGCACATTTTATAATAGAACTCAGAGATTAAGAAAATTAGCAAGCATGATTTCTGATCAATTAAATTTAAGTAAAGAAAAAGTTGAAATAGCAGCCTCAATATGTAAAGCAGACCTGGTTTCTGATTTAGTTGGTGAGTACCCAGAACTTCAGGGAGTTATGGGAAAATACTTTGCTAAAGAGCAAGGGTTTGAAGAAGATGTTTATACAGCAGTAAGTGAACATTATTTACCAATTGGTGTTAATAGTGATGTACCAAAAAAACCAGTAAGTATTGCAGTTTCATTAATTGATAAAATAGACATATTAGTTGGTTTTTTTGGAATAGGCCAAAAACCAACGAGCTCCAAAGATCCTTTTGCATTAAGAAGAAATGCTATCGGTTTATTAAGAATTATAATTGAAAATAAATTAACTATAAATATAAAAGATTTAATTAATTATTCAATTGCTAGTTATGAAGAGCAAAATGTAAAATTTACCAATACTAATACTGTTAAAGAAGTTTTATTATTTTTGAGGGAAAGATTTAAGTATTTATTAAAAGATAAAAAAATAAGAAATGATATAATTGAAGCTGTAGATAGTTCATATAACGCTCAAGACTTTTTAGTTCTTTATAAAAAATGTTTAATAATTAATAAAAATATTTCAAAGGATATATGTAAAAATATTATAGAAACTTATAAAAGAGCATCTAATATTCTTGAAAATGAAACAAAAAAAAGTGAAGAAAATTTTTTAGGACAACCAGAGACTTTTTTATTTAATAAAGATGAAGAAAAAAATTTATACGACAAAATAAATGAAATACGTCAGTATTTTACAAATATAAAAAAAAATGAAAGTTATGAAGAAACATTAAAAGTGTTGTCGGGAGTAAAAATAGTAACAGACACTTTTTTTGATAATGTAATTGTAAATGACCAAAATTCAGATATAAAAAAAAATCGCTTAGAGTTATTGCAAATGGTTTGTAAAACTTATAATAACTTTATAGATTTTTCAAAAGTAGAAGGTGTTAAGTGAATAAATTAATTTATAGATTTAATAATAAAGATAAAAAAAAAGGTATAAATTCAAAAGAAATTCTTGGCGGAAAAGGAGCAAATTTAGCTCAAATGGCTAAATTAGGTTTACCTGTGCCACCAGGCTTTACAATATCCACTAAAGTTTGTGATTACTTTTATAAAAATAACAAAAAAATTCCTAAAAAAGTTATTCAGCAAACAAAAAAAGAAATTAGTATTATTGAGAAAATATCAAATAAAAAATTTGGAGACTTATCAAATCCACTATTATTATCAGTAAGATCTGGATCAAGAGTTTCTATGCCTGGGATGATGGATACAATTTTAAATCTAGGTTTGAATGATAAGACTGTAATTGCTTTAAAAAATAAAACGTCAAATGGTAGATTTGCAAAAGATAGTTATAGAAGATTTATACAAATGTACGGTAATGTTGTGCTAGGAGTTGATGGTTATGTTTTTGAAGAGCTTATAGACAACTATAAACTTACAAAAGGAGTTCTACAAGATACAGAACTAGAAGAAGATGACTGGGATGGATTAATTAAAAACTTCAAAGATATAATTAAAGAAAAAACAAAAAAAAATTTTCCACAGGATGTTAATGAACAATTGTGGGGTGCTGTAAGCGCTGTTTTTCTATCTTGGAACAGTAAAAGGGCAAAAATTTATAGAAAAATAAATTATATTCCTGACCATTGGGGAACAGCTGTTAATGTTCAAGCTATGGTTTTTGGAAATATGGGAGAAAATTGCGCAACCGGAGTAGCTTTTACAAGAAATCCTTCTACTGGAAAAAAAGAATTATTTGGAGAATATTTAATTAATGCTCAAGGTGAGGATGTTGTAGCAGGCACACGTACACCTCAATATATTACTAAAAAATCAAAAATTAATGCAAATTCGAACGGGTTATCAATGGAAGAAGGTATGCCCAAAATTTTCATACAAATGAAAAAAATTTTTAAACAGCTGGAAAATAAATATAAAGATATGCAAGATATTGAGTTTACAGTTGAAAATAAAAAATTATGGATGTTGCAAACTAGATCAGGAAAAAGAACTGCAAACGCTGCAATTAAAATCGCAGTAGATATGGTTAAAGAAAAATTAATTAATAAAAAAGAAGCCATTCAAAGGGTTGATGCAAACTCACTTGATACATTATTACATCCAACGTTAGACGAAAAAGCTGAGAAGAAAATAATTGCATCTGGATTACCTGCTTCTCCAGGAGCAGCTAGTGGAAAAGTTACATTTTCTGCTGAAGAGTCGGTGAGATTAAAAGAACAAATGTTAGACACAATTTTAGTTAGAGTGGAAACATCTCCAGAAGATATTAATGGAATGCATGCCGCAAAAGGAATTCTTACAGCTAGAGGAGGCATGACTAGCCACGCCGCAGTTGTTGCTAGGGGAATGGGAAAACCTTGTGTTTCGGGATCCAGTGAAATTAAAATAGATTACGAAAAAAAACTATTTAGATCTGGAGAATATGAAGTCAAAGAAGGAGAAGTAATTACTATAGATGGTGGAAACGGTAAAATTATGCTTGGTGAAGTTCCAACTGTTAAACCTGAAATGTCAGCAGAATATTTAAAATTAATGAGCTGGGCAGACCAATACAGAAAATTGAAAGTTAGAACTAATTCAGAAACACCACTTGATACAAAAATTGCAAGAGATTTTGGAGCACAGGGTATTGGTCTATGTAGAACTGAACATATGTTTTTTGATGAAAAAAGAATTATTTCTGTTAGGCAAATGATACTTTCACAAACCATAGAAGATCGAAGAGCAGCTTTAGCAAAAATTCTTCCATATCAAAAAAGTGACTTTTTTGAAATTTTTAAAATTATGAATGGTTTACCTGTGACTGTTAGACTTTTAGACCCACCGCTACATGAGTTTTTACCTAAAACGGATAAGGATATTAGTGATATAGCTAAGGAGTTAGATATTACAGATAATGACATAAAATTTAGAATTACAGAACTTCACGAAGAAAACCCTATGTTAGGTCATAGGGGCTGTAGGTTGGGAATTTCTTATCCTGAAATTTATGAAATGCAATGCCAAGCAATTTTTGAAGCTTTAGCTGAATGTAAGAAGAAAAAAATAAAATTAGTGATCCCAGAGATTATGATTCCGCTTGTTTCAACTGCTGCTGAAATTAAAATACTTAGAAATTTGGTACAAAAAATAGCTACACAAATTCAAAGTAAAAACTCTATTAAAATTAAATACTCAGTAGGTACTATGATTGAACTACCAAGAGCAGCTTTAAGAGCAAAGGATATAGCTAAATATGCAGATTTTTTTAGTTTTGGAACAAATGATTTAACGCAAACTACCTTTGGTATTAGTAGAGATGATGCTGGAAAGTTTTTAAACGATTATGTTGATAATAGCATTTTTAATAAAGATCCTTTTGTAAGTATTGACCAAAGAGGTGTAGGAGAATTAATAAAAATTGCAACAGAGAGAGGGAGAATGCAAAATAAAAAAATTAAACTTGGTATTTGTGGTGAGCATGGTGGCGATCCTGAAAGTATTGAGTTTTGTGAAAATGCTAAATTAAACTATGTATCTTGTTCACCATATAGAGTTCCAATAGCGCGGTTAGCAGCGGCACAAGCTTTTTTAAAGAAAAAAAAATAATTTATTTAATTTCTAAATTAAAATTTACCGAAGGGGCACTGTGAGTTATTTGTCCAACAGATATTCTTTTTACACCGGTAGAAGCAATCTTTCTAACATTTTTTATATTAACTCCACCTGAAGCTTCTGTTTCATAAATTTTATCTGATAATTTTACTGCTTTTCTAAGATTTTTTAGATTCATATTGTCAAATAAAACTCTATCAAATTTTAATCCCATAATTTGTTTTAGTTGACTTATAGTATCTATTTCTACAGTAATTTTCTTACCTCTTTTGTTTGATATAGCTCTTTTAACTAAATTTCTAATATTTCCATTTATTGCAATATGATTGTCTTTTATTAGAATTTCATCACTAAGATTAAATCTATGGTTAAGACCACCACCCAACTTTACACCATACTTTTGAATAAATCTTAAATTTGGCATTGTTTTTCTTGTACAACAAATCTTACAAGTTTTACCTTTTATTTTATCTACAAATTTTTTTGTTTTAGTTGCTACTCCTGAAATTAAACTTAAAAAATTAAGAGCAACTCTTTCACTTTTTAAAATTGCTTTAGCATTTCCATATATCTCAACGACAACTTTCCCTTTTTTTACTCTTCGACCATCCTTAGTTTTAATTTTAAAATTGATATTCTTATCTGAAGATTTAAAAGTTTTTTTTGCAAAATCTAATCCCCCAATTATACAGTTCTCTTTTGCAATAATTTTTGCTTTAACTTTTTTATTATTTTTTATGAGTTTAGTTGTTATATCTCCAGAAGGTTTTAAATCTTCCGATAAAGCTTGTTTTACAATATTTATCACTTTTGATATTTAACGACCTATTGAAGTCATTCTTTCTACTGATAATCTGGCTTTTTCTATTAAATTATTAGGTATTAATATTTCGTTATTTTCTTTTTCTAAACAATCTAATATTTTTGGTAAGGTAATTTTTTTCATGTAAGGGCAAAGATTGCACGGTTTTATAAATTCTACTTTTGGATTTTCTACTTGTACATTATCACTCATCGAACATTCAGTTACCATCATTACTTTTTTAGGCTGATTTTTTTTAACGTATTCACTCATACCACTAGTTGAGCCTGCAAAGTCTGCTGCGTTGATTACATCTGGAGGACATTCTGGATGTGCTATAATGACAATTCCAGGATTTTGTTCTTTAATTTCATTAATTTCTTTTGCTGTAAATTGTTCATGAACAACACATGTTCCTTTCCAAGATATAATTTCAACATTTGTATTTGATGCTACATACTTTGCTAAATAGTCATCTGGTAAAAAAATAACTTTTTTTACACCAAGCGACTCTACTACTTTCACAGCATTAGCTGATGTACAACAAACATCTGTTTCGGCTTTTACATCAGCAGATGTGTTTACATATGATACAACGGGTACTCCTGGATATTTTTCTTTTAATAATTTTACGTCTTTACCGGTAATAGATGAGGACAACGAACAACCAGCACTCATATCTGGTAACAAAACTTTTTTATTTGGACTCATTAACTTTGCGGTTTCCGCCATAAAGTGGACTCCACACATCACAATTATATCAGCTTTAGTTTTAGATGCCTCAACAGCAAGCGCAAGAGAGTCCGCTGCAAAATCTGCTATACCATGATATATTTCTGGTGTTTGATAGTTATGAGCAAGTATGACTGCATTTTTTTCTTTCTTTAATTTATTAATTTTATGTATTAGTGGAGCATGAACTTTCCACTCGATTTCTGGCATCACTTTAGAAATTTTGTTAAAAATAGGATCTGTAGAAATTTTGACCTCTGTATTTAATTCCATAATTAAAATCTATCAACTTGCAGATAAATTGTCATTCATTTATTGTGACGCATAACGCGGTTGTGGTGGAACGGTAGACACGTAAGCTTGAGGGGTTTATGACAGCAATGTCGTGGAGGTTCAAATCCTCTCAACCG
>MDSV01110719.1_pt1 | contig 21344 bp, 22 predicted proteins | sample 810851 | NCBI WGS metagenome assembly MDSV01 (sample SAMN05326640, study PRJNA326480) | marine metagenome | isolation source: seawater | place: Atlantic Ocean: North East | collected 2012 | reverse complement strand
TTATCAAACGAAATTAAAGGTTTTTTTGACTACAAAAAAGATATTTCTTCTTCAGTTATTTCTTTGGAGGAGTTCGATTTACCTCTTTATAACCCTGGTTTAGAGGAGAAATTTATAAAAAAAAACTCTTTCCCAGATGATATTGAGAAAGTAAAAAATTTGATTTTAAATACTGATGCCTTGATATGGTGTAGTCCAGAGTATAATGGGGGTATTTCTCCAATACTTACAAATGTCATTGCTTGGATTAGCAGAGCAACTGATGACTGGAAAGAAGGTTTTAAGGATAAACACTCGCTTATATGTACTTCATCTGGTGGTAATGGCTTGAATTTTATAAAAGGTTTTTCACTTCAGCTAAGCTATCTTGGCTCGATAGTAATGGATGAATCAATTGTGAAAACAAAAAAAAAAGATTTAGACGCCAAAGAATTTGAGAACATATTGAGTAAATTTTACGATAAAATTCAATAACTACTAAATAATTTGTTTATAAGTCGTTATTAACTTGCAAGCTTGCTTTCCATTAACTGCAAAAAAGGGGTGTTTACACCCCTTTTTTTTTTACATTTAAGGTATATATATAACGTATGTTAAAAAAATATGGACTACTGATTAATGGAAAATGGGCTGAGAGTAGGAGCTTTTTTAAAGTTTGGAACCCATCAAATAATAAAGAAATAGCTGTTGTATCAAATATTGATGATACTCAAATTTTAGAGGCTATAGATAGTTCTGAGAAAGCTTTTAAATATTGGTCGGAATTAAATGTTAAAAAAAGATCTAATATTCTAAAAGAATTCTTTCACTTAGTAATTAAAAATAGGGAAAAACTAGCTAAAATAATTACGTTAGAGTCTGGCAAGCCACTTTCAGAATCCTTAGTTGAGGTCGATTATGGGGCCTCATTTATTGAGTGGTCAGCTGAACAGGCATTAAGGCTTAAAGGTGAATTATTTGAGTCTCCGGAAAAAGAAAAAAAAATGTTTACAATGAAGCAGCCCATTGGAGTGGTTGCTGCAATAACCCCTTGGAACTTCCCTCTTGCAATGGTTACTCGTAAAGTTTCTGCAGCTGTTGCTGCTGGTTGCTCTGTAATCTTAAAACCATCTGAATTAACTCCAATAACTGCACTTGAATTAGGCATTTTATCTCTGAAAGCAGGGTTTCCTCCTGGTGTATTTAACATTATAAATGGAAACCCGGAGAGAATAGGTAAAGTTTTATCAACTCATAAGTCTGTAAAAAAAATAACTTTTACTGGATCAACAAAAGTTGGAAAACTTCTAATGAAAAATTCATCATCTACTATCAAAAAAGTTTCCCTTGAACTTGGTGGAAACGCTCCATTTATTGTATTTTCTGATGCTGATATTAAAAAAGCAATCGATGGGTTTATGATGGCAAAATTCAGGAATGCTGGACAAACATGTATTTCTGCTAATAGACTTTTTGTTCATGACCATGTCTATGACAGTTTTATTCAGAGCCTTAAAAAAAGAATTAAATCCCTAAAAATTGGTGATGGTTTAAAAGGTAATGATATTGGCCCTTTAATTTCAAAAGAGGCTTTGGAAAAAATTAAAATTCATGTTAAGGATGCAAAACAAAAAGGAGCAAAAATTGTATGTGGAGGAAAAGAATATTCAAATGGGAGTTTATTTTTTGAACCAACTATTTTTATAAATGTTAATAAAAAAATGAAAATATTTATTAACGAAAACTTTGGTCCACTTATTCCAGTTGTTAAATTTAAAAAAGATGAGGAAGTTTTATCTTTATCCAATGACACTAATTATGGCTTGGCAGCGTATTTTTATACCAAAAAATCCTCAAGAATTTGGAACATGTTAAGTAAATTAGATTATGGTATGTTTGGTATAAACTCTGGTAAAATATCAACATATCTTAATTCTTTTGGGGGGCTTAAAGAATCAGGTATTGGTAGAGAGGGTTCTTTGCAGTGCTTAGAGCCTTTTTTAGAAACAAAATTTGTTAGTTGGGATTATGAAGATTAAGGATAAATTTGATTTATTTGTGATTGGTGGAGGCTCTGGTGGTGTAAGAGCTGCAAGGTTTGGAGCATCACGAGGTTTAAAAGTTGGTCTAGCAGAAGGGTGGGACTTAGGTGGAACCTGTGTAAATAGAGGTTGTGTGCCAAAAAAACTTTATTCATATTCATCTAATTTTTCTGAAGAACTTAAATTAATGACTTCTTATGGTTGGTCAGTTAAAGAAAAAAGCTTTTCGTGGAAAAAACTAGTAGATAACAAAAAAAAAGAACTTCTAAGACTTTCTAAAATTTATAAATCATTACTGGAAAGCTCCAATGTAAAAATTTTTAAAGGTTATGCAAAATTCTTTGATGCGAATTCTATATTAGTTGATGATTATAAAATTCACTCTAAAAAATTTCTAATTGCTGTTGGTACATATCCAAAAAAATTAAATTTTTTAGCTTCTGATCATATCATCACTTCTGACGAAGCTTTCGATCTGAAAAGCTTACCAAAAAAAATTCTTATTCTTGGTGGAGGATACATAGCTGTAGAATTTGCTTCTATATTTAATGGTTTAGGTGTTGATACTTCAATTTGTATCAGAGGTAAAAAGATCCTAAAGGGTTTTGATAGTGATATTGTTGATAATTTAACTGAGCAAATGCAAAAAAAGGGAATAAAATTCATTACAGGAAATTTTCCAAATCAAATTATTAAAAAGAATTCATCATCATTTAGTGTGATTTTCAGCAAAAGTGTAACTAAAAAATTTGATGTAGTTATGGAAGCCGTTGGAAGAGAGGCAAATGTTCAAAATTTGAACTTAAATACTGCAAATGTTAATCTTTCAAAAAATAATTCTATTATAGTAAATGATCTTTTCCAGACATCAAATAAAAACATTTATGCGATAGGTGACGTAATAGACAGGATTCAACTTACTCCAGTTGCTATAGCAGAGGCAATGAATTTGATACATAATTTAGTTAACAAGAAAAAATTAAAATTTAATTATAATAATATCCCAACTGCGGTTTTCTCAAACCCAAATTTAGCATGTATTGGTTATAGTGAAGATGAGGCAAAAAAAAAATACAAAAAAATTAAAGTTTTTAAAACTAATTTTAAATCTTTAAAGTATTCTCTTTCAAACCTTAATGAAAGGGTATCTATTAAACTTATAATAAAGGAATCTGATAATAAAGTAGTAGGTCTTCATTATTTGGGTGAAAATGCAGCAGAGATTATTCAAGGTTTTTCTGTGGCAGTTGTTAAAGGCCTAAAAAAAAGTGATTTTGATAAAACAATCGGAATCCATCCTTCCAGTGCTGAAGAAATAGTAACCTTAAAATAATACGAAATAATTAAGGTTTGAAATTTAGCTTATAATCATTATAAATTAAACTATGAAAAATTCTTGGTCACCATATAGCTGGAGAAAAAAGAAAGCACTGCATCAGCCAAATTACGGTAGCAGTTCAGCTCTAGAAAAAACTATCAAGAAAATGAAAAAACTTCCTCCTCTTGTTTTTGCAGGAGAAGTGAGAAGCTTAAAAAATGAACTTGCGAAATGTGTTGATGGCAAGGGGTTTTTACTTCAGGCTGGAGACTGTGCAGAGAGCTTTGCTGAGTTTCACCCCAACTATATAAGAGATGCTTTTAGAGTTATAATGCAGATGGCTGTTATATTGTCTTTTGCTTCTGGTGTACCTGTTGTAAAGGTTGGTAGATTAGCTGGTCAGTTTGCTAAACCTAGATCGTCGCCACTGGAAGAAAAGAATGGAAAAAAGCTTCCAAGCTATTTGGGTGATATGATTAATGGAATTGAATTTAATGAAAAAGCGCGTATTCCTGATCCAGGTAGGATGATTAAAGCATATAATCAAGCCGCCTCTACTCAAAATCTACTCCGAGCATTTGCTTACGGAGGTTATGCAGATTTAACAACCATTCAAAACTGGAATTTAGATTTTGTTAAAAAGTCAAAACAAGGGTCAAATTTTAAAATTTTAGCAGACAGAATTTCAGAATGTTTAAAGTTTATAGATGCTTGTGGTATTAATAATGAAAATGTAAGGCAACTTACTGAAACAAGTTTTTATATTTCCCATGAGGCATTATTGTTACCGTATGAATCAGCTTTTACAAGAATTGATAGCACTACTGGAAAATGGTATGATGTTTCTGCTCATATGGTTTGGATAGGGGACAGAACAAGACAACTTAATGGCGCCCACGTAGAATTTTGTAAAGGTATTAGTAATCCTATTGGAATAAAGGTTGGTCCCTCAACTAATGAAAATGAGCTTTTAAAAGTAATTAAAACCCTAAACCCTGAAAATGAAAAAGGTAAAATTGTACTTATTGTTAGAATGGGTTCTAAATTAATTGACAAATTATTTCCAAAAATAATAAAAAAAATTAGTAGTTCTAATTTGAATGTCGTTTGGTCATGCGATCCAATGCATGCTAATATAGAAAAATCTAAAAGTGGCTATAAAACTAGAAATTTTAAAAATATTTTAAGTGAAGTAAAATCCTTTTTTAATATTCACAAAAAGATGGGTTCAATTGCTGGTGGTATACACCTTGAGATGACAGGACAAAATGTAACAGAATGCATTGGTGGTCTTCAAAAAATATCTGATAAAGATTTAAGTCACCGTTATCATACACATTGTGACCCTAGACTAAATGCATCCCAATCATTGGAATTGGCTTTCACTATGGCTTCTTACCTTAAGAATCTTAAATGATTTACAGGAGATAAAAATAAAATTCTTTTTGTTACAAAAAACTTCTATAGTTGGTGATATAGAGAAAAACTTTAAGATTATTGAAAAATCGTTCAAGAAATGTGTTGAAAAAAATTGTGATTTTTTTTTGACAACCGAACTTTTTTTAACAGGATACCCTCCACAGGATTTGATTCTTAGAAATGACTTCTTAAAAAAAATTTTGCTTTTTAAAAAAAAGATAAAAAATTTAACAAATAAAAAAAAACCAATTCTTGTTTTAAATATCCCAGAAAAAAGAAATGGTAAAATATTTAATTCATTATTTCTTTTCAAGAATGGGTCAGTGATTTTTAAAAAAAATAAATCTATACTACCTAATTATGGAGTTTTTGATGAAAAAAGATATTTTTCTGTTGAAGCAAATAAAGAATCTTTATTTGAGTACCAAAACAAAAAAATTAAATTTCTAATATGTGAGGAAATGTGGTCTAACGATTATATATTAAAAAATAAAAAAAAAGCAGACCTCATTATATGTATTAATGCGTCTCCATTTGAAATTAACAAATTTGAAAAACGTAAAGAATATGCAGCACAGAATGTTAAGTTTTTTAAAAGTGATTTAATTTATATTAACTATGTGGGATGTCAGGATGAGTTAATATTTGATGGAGGTTCATTTTTTATGAATAGAGAAGGAGTGATATTACAGCAAGGAGATTTCTTTAAAGAATCTGAGATTATAATTGAACCTTTTAAGATTAATAAAGCAAAAACTAATTTATCTAATATCAGTAAAATGGAGACTATTTATTTAGCCTTGATGTATAGTCTTAAAAATTATATGAAAAATAATAATTTTAAAAAAGTTGTTATAGGTTTATCAGGTGGTATTGACTCAGCTTTATGTTTAATGCTTTCAGCAGATGTAGTTGCTAGAAAGGATTTAGATTGTTTCTATTTACCAACAATTTACAACTCTAAACAAAGCTTACAAGATGCTAAAAATTTAGTTAGAAATCTTGAAGTAGGGATGAAAATTTTTCCGATAGAATCCTTGAGAAAAAAAATTATTTCAGACCTTACTCCTTTTTTTAACAATTTAAAAAACGACATTACGGAAGAAAATATTCAATCAAGAATAAGAGGGCTTTTATTAATGGCCATTTCTAACAAATTTCATTCATTGCTTATTACTACAGGAAACAAATCTGAGTTAGCGGTTGGATACTCTACTTTATATGGAGATATGTGTGGAGGGTTTTCTTTAATAAAAGATTTGTATAAAACTCAGGTGATTGAGCTTGTAAAGTGGCGAAATAACAATATTCCTAAATCTTGTAAAATTAAAAAAAGAAAAATAATTCCAGAGAATATTATCTCTAAAGACCCGTCAGCAGAATTGAAAGAAAATCAGAGGGATGAAGATTCTCTTCCAAAATATAGTATTTTAGATAAAATTCTAGAATTATTAATTGATAAAAATTATGATTTACAATCCATAAAAAAATGTGGTTTTAATGAAAAATTAATTAAGAAAGTATGGAAAATGATTAAAAACTCTGAGTTTAAAAGATACCAAAGTTCAATTGGACCAAAATTATCAGATATGTCTTTTGATAAAGATAGAAGGTTTCCTATTACTAATAAGTTTTTGATTTGAAATGTTAAGGTTTGCTCCAAGTCCTACAGGTTACTTACACATTGGAAATGCTAGAGTTGCTGTTCTAAATTATTTCTATTCTTTGCAAAAAGGTCTAGATTTTTTTTTAAGAATTGACGATACAGATAGGGAAAGGTCTGATGAAAAATATGTTGATGCAATCAAGAGAGATCTTTCTTGGCTTGGAATAAAATTTAAAAAGGTTGTAAGACAATCAGAAAGATTGGAATCCTACAAAAGTGTATTTGAATTACTAAAGAAAAAAGATTTAATATATCCTTGTTTTGAAACCTCTGAAGAACTTGCCTTAAAAAGAAAAGTTTTATTAAAGCAAGGTAAACCCCCAATTTATGATAGAAATTCTCTAAATTTAAAAAAAAGTGAAATTTCTTCTTTAATTAATTCTGGAAAACTTCCTCATTGGCGATTGAAGTTAGATGATGAACCTATTTTTTGGAATGATAAAATTCATGGTGACGTAAAATTTGATAACCTTTCAATTTCTGACCCAGTACTTTTTAGATCTGATGAAATGCCTCTTTTTACTATCACATCTGTTGTTGATGACGTGGAGTTTAATGTGTCGAATATACTAAGAGGTGATGATCATATTACTAATACTGCTGCACAAATAAAACTTTTTAGATATCTGGGTTCCGAAGTTCCTAATTTTGGACATTTTCCATTGATGAGGTCAAAAACTGGTTCTGGATTGTCAAAAAGATTTAATTCGTTCTCATTGGATGACCTTAGAAAAAGAAAGATATTTCCTCTAATAATTCTTAATTATTTAAATAAAATTGGATCAAATCTTTCCAATGATGAAATTGATGATATCAATTTACTTAAAAAGAATTTTGACTTAAGTTCCTTTTCTAAAAACTCTGTGCTATTTAATGACTCTGATTTAGAAAGACTAAATTCTAAATATTTAAAAACGCTTACATATGAAAATTTGAAAAAATTTTTTGATGTTAAATATGATGAAAGATTTTGGGATATTATTAAAAATAATGTTGACGATTTAAAAGAAATAGATGAATGGTATCAAATATTAAATTTTAATCATAATCAAAAAACTGCTATAGAGCCTGAGCTTTATAAATTGATTAAAGAATATTTACCACCTGACATTGATAAAGATACTTGGTCTATTTGGACTACCAAAATATTAGAAGTTACTAAAACTAAGCCCAAAGATTTGTATATGAAATTAAGATTTATTTTGACTGGAAGAAATTATGGTCCTAGCATGAATGAAATGCTTACTTTGTATAGTCGTGAAGAAATTCTTAAAAGAATAGAGTCAAATTGTGACTAAGCAATCTATAAAATTATATGATAGTACCCTTAGAGATGGAGCTCAAACAAAGGGTGTAAATTTTAGTCTAGATGATAAATTAAAAATTCTAGATATTCTAAATGATATAGGAGTTGACTTTATTGAAGGTGGTTGGCCAGGAGCAAACCCCACAGATGATAGTTTTTTCAAAAAAATATCCAAAAAACTAAGATCTAAAGTTGTGGCGTTTGGTATGATGAGAAAACCTGGAAAAAGCGCTAGCAATGATCCGGGATTAAACTCTGTTTTAAACTCTGGTGTTTCATCCGCTTGTTTAGTTGGAAAAACATGGGACTTTCATGTAAAAAATGCTTTGAATATTTCATTTTCTGAAAATTTGGATATGATTAGTGATTCAATTAAACATGCATCTGAGAGATTAGATGAAGTGATGTTTGATGCAGAACATTTTTTTGATGGTTTTAAGCATAATAAAAAATATTCTTTAGATTCAATTGAGAGAGCATTTAAATCTGGTGCAAAATGGATAGTACTTTGTGACACTAACGGAGGGACACTTCCACATGAATTGAAAAAAATAATTGATGAGGTAAAAAAAATTATACCTGAAAATAATTTAGGTGTTCACTTTCATAATGATACTGATAATGCGACTTACAATTCAATTCAATCTGCTCTTTTGGGTGTCAAACAAATTCAAGGAACATTTAATGGATTGGGAGAAAGGTGTGGTAATTCTAATCTTGTTAATGTTGCATCAAACCTAGTTTTAAAAATGGGTTTTGATTGTAAAATAAAAAAAAACATTAAAAATATTACTACTGCAAGTAGATTAATAGATGAAACCTTGAATAGACAGTCATTAAGAAATTTACCATTTGTTGGAACTGCTGCTTTTGCACATAAAGGAGGTTTACATATATCTGCTGTAGAGAAAGATCCGAGATGTTATGAACATATAGATCCAAATAGTGTGGGTAATGAGAGAATTTTAGTTGTTTCTAATCAGTCTGGAAAAAGTAATGTAATAAACAAATTAAAAAAGTTTAAAATTAATGTAAAAGGAAAAGAAAATCTAATTACTAAGTTTCTTAAGTTAATAAAACATCAAGAATTTTTAGGTTACGCTTATGATGGAGCAGAGGCAAGTTTTGAGCTATTAGCAAAAAGAAAATTTTCAAAATTTAAAGAATTTTATAGTCTCGAAAGTTTTAAGGTTTCTGATGAAAAAAGAAAAAATAGTAAAGGAGAATTTTTACCATTTTCAGAAGCTCGTGTTAAAATTATAATTGGTAAGCAAGAGTTTTATAGTGCTTCTGAGGGAAATGGACCTATTCATGCATTGGATAAGTCTCTGAGGAATGCGCTTATTAAATATTACCCTAGTTTAAAAAAATTAAATCTCATAGATTATAAAGTGAGGATTCTAACTCCTCAAGATGGTACGAAAGCTCTTGTTCGGGTAAGAATTGAATCGTCTAATAATAAAAAAAAATGGTCTACTATAGGTGTATCGCATAATGTAATTGATGCATCCTATATTGCACTTCATGACAGCATCACTTATCATTTGTTAATGGCTTAATTTTCTATGGAAATAAATAAAAATTTATTCCCAGAGATTATTTTAGTCAACACACAATTACCTGAGAACTTGGGAGCTACTGCACGAGGTATGCTTAATTTCAAGTTTGAAAAATTAAGATTAGTTGAACCAAGATTTTCATTAAGTAATGAAAAAATTATTCCAGTAGCTGCTGGTGCAGATAATGTAATTAAAAAAACTAAAGTTTTTAAAAAATTTTCTGATTGTGTTAAAGATTTTAATTATTTAATTGGAACATCAAATAGAATTAGATCAATTAAAAAACATGAAATTAGTTTAGAACACCTTAGTAAACTTACTCAGAAAGAGAAAAATAAAACTGGCATTGTTTTTGGACCAGAACAATCTGGACTTGATAATGAAACTCTTTCTTTATGTGATTTTACTTTAAAAATAAATTCAAATTCTGAATTTTCGTCACTCAATCTCTCTCATGCTGTTACTCTTGTTTGCCACAACTTATATGAAAAATTTCACAAGGAATTTTTAAAAAAAAAAAATGAAGAGTTCTCAGAGCTCGCAACAAAAGAAGAACTTATTTCTTTTTATAAAATCCTTGAAAAAAATCTAAATAATTCTAGTTTTTTTAATGTAAAAGAGAGAAAAAAAATAATTTTTCAAAAAATTAAAAACATTTTTTCAAAAACTCAACTTAGCTCAGAGGATATTCGAATTCTCATTTCAGTTTTCAAAAAAAGTTCGAACTAAAATTGTTCAAATAGAATTGACATAAAAATAAAGGTCAGTATATTCGAGTAGTTATGACCAGAATATTAAAGTCTAAATATAAAGTTGATAGAAGACTTCGCTGTAATCTTTGGGGTCGTCCAAAAAGTCCTTTTAATAGAAGAGATTACCCGCCAGGTCTTAATGGCCAAAACAAGAGAAGAAAGCCTTCCGATTATGGAATTCAACTTATGGCTAAACAAAAATTAAAATGTCACTATGGGTATATTACTGAAAAACAATTTAGAAACCTTTTTCAGAAAGCCTCCAAAATTAAAGGCAATACGAGTGAAAACTTAATCGAACTCTTAGAGAGAAGACTCGATGCAGCAGTTTACAGAATGAAATTTGTAACTACAATTTTTGCAGCTAGGCAATTTGTAAGCCACGGTCATATTAATGTAAATGGTAAGACGGTAACCATTCCATCATATAGTCTTAAAGATGGAGATGTTATTGAGGTAAGCCAAAAAAGCAAAGAAATTCCTATTGTTTTAGAAGCAATAAGTTCTACTGAAAGAGATGCACCTGAATACTTATCTGTTGATTATGATAAAATGAAAGGCACTTTTTTAAAAGGGCCTAAACCAGATGAGGTTCCATATCCTGTAGTCATGGAACCAAACCTAGTAATCGAATATTATTCAAGATAGCTATATAGCAACCTTTTTATTTTCTTTTAAAAATTTTAAAATATTTTGTGGTGAAGACATTTCATACGGATCGCTATCGCAATTATCTTCAAAACCTTCCTCGATAAAAGATTCAACAATCTTACAATCATCTACTAATACAGCATACCGCCAAGATCTTTGACCAAAACCCAAGTTATTTTTGTCAACAAGCATACCCATCTTTCTTGTAAATTCGCCATTACCATCTGGAATGACTTTAATTTTATCAATATTTTGGCTTTTTGCCCAAGCATTCATTACAAAAGAATCATTAACTGATACACAATAAATTTCGTCTATTCCAAGAGATTTGAATTCTTCATAAAGTTTATTAAAATCTGGTAATTGGTAAGTTGAACATGTGGGTGTAAAAGCACCCGGTAACGAGAAAACAATACTTTTCTTTTTTGCAAAAAAATCTACAGTTGATTTCGTTTCCCATTTAAATGGGTTGTCACCATCAATTGAATCATCACGAACTCTTATTTGAAAATTAACTTTTGGTAAGTATTCTATCATTTTTTTTCCTTTCGTATTTTGAATATTCTTAGTTAATAATTAGAATTATTCCAGTTAACAATTAGAATATTTCTAAATTAAAAAAAAATGATTGTCTAGTATTAATTTAAAAAATTATAATGATTAAATGAATATATCTGCATTAATTATTGCAAGAGATGAAGAAGATAAGATAGAGAACACCTTATTATCACTAAGTTTTGTTGATGAAATAGTTGTTGTTTTGGATAGATCTACTGATAAAACATCCAAAATATGTAAGAAATTTACAAAAAAAATATATAGAGGCAGCTGGGTTTGTGAGGGGAAAAGAAGAAATTTTGGTATTCAAAAATGTCGTTCAAAATGGATTTTAGAAATTGATGCAGATGAAATTGTCACAAAACCATTAGCAAATGAAATAATAAAGAAAATAGAATTTGAAGATTATGATTATTTTTATATACCCTTAGTAAACTATGTAAATAGTATTGAAATTAAATATGGATGGATGGCATGTTTAGCACCTGATGGGAAGTTTAGTTTATTTAAAAAAAAAAATAAAAAGTGGAATATGGGGTTAGTCCATCCTAGCTACGAAATATATGGAAATAAAGGAAAAATTTTTAATAACCATATACAGCACTTTATGTCTAAAAATATTTCCGAATTATTAAAAAGATTTAATAGAAACTCTTCGCTTTATGCTAAGGAATTAAGAGAAAGGAAAAAAAATTTAACAAAATTATTTTCTATAAGAAAGATTTTTTCAAGATTTTTAAAAAGCTATATATCAAGAATGGGATACAAGAGTGGCGCCTTGGGATTATTAGTTTGCATTTTGAATGCAATTTATCCAATAGTTTCTGCTGTTAAGTCAGTAGAAGACAAATCTATTGAGCATTAGTTTTAAAAGGAATTTCTTTTTCCTTTAAGAAGCTTTCTATTTCACTATTTTCAAGCATTTCGCGAAGTATGTCACAGCCTCCAATAAACTCATTTTTTATGTAAATTTGCGGTATTGTTGGCCATTCAGAATATTTTTTTATGCCTTCACGAAGTTCATTATCGTCTAATACATTATAACTAGAAAATTTAACGCCAAAGAAATTTAGAATATCAACGACTTGTGCAGAAAAACCACACTGAGGAAAATCTGGAGTACCTTTCATGAAAAGCACAACGCTATCACTTTCTATTAAATTTGATATTTTAGTTTCAATTTCTTGCATTTTAAATCTCTTTAGTTGTTAACATTAGTGCATGAAGTGTTGACCCCATATGAGTGCCAAGCGCTTTATATACCAACTGATGTTGTTTTATTTTGGATAATCCCTTAAATGATTTTGATTTAATTTTTGCATGATAATGATTGTTATCTCCTCTTAAATCTTTAATTTCAATTTCTGCGTCAGGTAGATTTCTTTTAATCATTTCTATAATTTGATCAGGTGATAATGTCATTTCAAATAATTACTAAACCATTTATTGTTTATATTTATAAGCTTTTTTACAGAAATTTCAAAATGATTTATAAAATCAAGTGAATCTCCAAATACTTCTCCAATTCTTTTAGCCTTTATTTTGTCTTTTGCAGCCAATTTTTCAATAGAAGATTGTTTTTTTACTATTAAAAGGTATCTGGATTGATCTTCCCCAAAAACCCACTTTTCAGGTGATTGGCTAAATTTCTTAGGTATATTAATTTTAATTCCAATTTTATTTAATATACAAAGTTCAGCGAGTGCCAAACCTAATCCTCCTTCAGAAATATCATGGCAACCAATAATTCCGTCAGTTTTTCGGATCATTTTACTTATAAAATTCCCATTCCTTAATTCATTTTTAAGATTAATTTTAGGGGGGGAACCATATTTTATGTTATTTACTTGATAAAGAACTGATAATTCTAAGTGACCTGATGTATCTCCAATTAAAAAAACATCAGCACCCTCCGTTGCTTTTAGTCCTTTAATATAATTTAAATCTTCAATTAAACCAACACCTCCGATTACAGGTGTAGGCATAATAGATTTTCCATTGGTTTCGTTATAAAGTGATACATTGCCTGACACAACTGGATAATTTAGGCATTGACATGCATTTTTAATTCCCTTTATTGCTTGCCTAATTTCATACATTATTTCTTTTTTTTCAGGATTACCAAAATTAAGATTATCAGTAATAGCTAATGGTCTTGCTCCTGATGAAATCAAATTTCTCCAAGATTCAGCTACTGCAATTTCAGCACCTAGCTTTGGATTAGAATAACAATAAATTGGATTGCAATCACTTGTAATTCCTACAGCTTTATTTTTTTTATGAATTCTTATTACAGCTGCATCAGATTGCTCTGATGAGAACATTGTATCTCCCATTACCGTAGAGTCATACTGACTAAATATCCACTTTTTTGAAGAATGATTTGGGCTACCTAAAATTTTTATTAATGATTTTTTCAAATCTAATTTTTTTATTTTTTGTGGTTTTATTTTTATTCTTAATTTTTTACTTGGTCTATTGTATTCTGGAGAGGCATCTGCCAGTGGTTTAATAGGTAGAGAACCTACTAAACTTTTATTCATATATAACTCCATAATTCCAGAATCAGTCAGCAACCCAATTTCAACTGCATCTAAATTCCATTTTTTAAAAATTTCTAAGGTTAGTTTTTTTTTATTTGGCTTAATTATAAGCAACATTCTTTCCTGAGTCTCTGATAACATCATCTCATAAGGGGTCATATTTTTTTCTCTACATGGAACTTTGTCCAAAAAAAGCTTAACTCCACAGTTTCCCTTAGAGGCCATTTCAAAAGAAGATGAAGTCAAGCCAGCTGCTCCCATATCTTGTATAGCTACAATTGCATCTTCCTTCATAAGTTCTATGCATGATTCTAATAGAAGTTTTTCAATAAAAGGGTCACCAACTTGCACTTGAGGTCTTTGACTTTCTGAATTTTCGTTAAACTCTGCTGATGCCATAGTAGCACCATGTATTCCGTCTCTTCCAGTTTTTGAACCAACATATATAATTGGATTTCCTTTTCCACTTGCAACAGAGTAGAAAATTTTTTTTTTTTTAACTAATCCAACACACATTGCATTAACTAAAATATTATTGTTATAACTTTTATGAAAAAAACACTCACCTCCAACTGTTGGTATTCCCACACAATTACCATAATCGCCAATTCCTTTAACTACTCCTCGCAAAAGATTTCTTGTTTTCTTATTTTTTGGATCTCCAAATCTTAACGAGTTTAGGTTGGCAATGGGTCTTGCTCCCATAGTAAAAATATCTCTCATTATTCCACCAACACCTGTGGCAGCACCCTGATAAGGCTCTATGAATGAAGGATGATTATGGCTTTCCATTTTAAAAACAATTGCATCATTGTCTCCAATATCAATAATACCTGCATTCTCTCCTGGACCACAAATCACTTTATTATTTTTAGTTGGTAAAGTTTTTAGCCATTTTTTTGTTGATTTATATGAACAGTGTTCACTCCACATTACTGAAAAAATTCCTAATTCCAGAAGATTCGGAGCTCGTCCTAATATCTTGAGAATTAAATTATATTCCTCTTCACTTAAATTGTGGTCAGTAATTATTTTATTTGAAATTTTATTTGTCATAACATTCTATATATTGATTTAAAAAATGTAAGGCCATCGTTCTTTTTGGAACCCTCAATTGCTCTCTCAGGATGAGGCATTAGGCCAAGAATACTTTTGTGTTTATTTGTTATTCCAGCAATATTTTTTATTGAGCCATTGGGATTAAACTTTTTATCTAAAGAACCGTCTGAGGAAGAATATTTAAAGATTATTTGTTCGTTATCTTCAATCTTTTTTAATTCATCTTTGTTAACATAATAATTACCTTGGGAATGAGCTATTGGAAAACTTATTATTTCATCTTTTACAAATGACCGTAAGAATTTGTTGGTGTTAACAACTTTAAGGTTTACTTTTTCACATTTAAATAGCTCACTTGAATTTTTTAATAAAGCTCCTTCTAAAAGATTACATTCAGTTAAAATTTGAAATCCATTACAAATGCCAACTATTGGGACACCTTTTTTGGCATGTCTAATGACCTCTTTGATTGCTGGGGATTTAGAGGCTATTATTCCTGCACGTAAATAATCGCCATAGGAAAATCCTCCTGGCAAGAAAATTAAGTCGGTTTTTTTTATATGACTAGTTTGGTGCCATATAAGATCAGCTTTAACACTAACAGATTTGCTAATTGCCACTTCAAGGTCTCTATCACAATTTGACCCAGGAAAAACGATAATGGAAATTATTTTGTTTTTTGCCACTAATTATTTACTTTTAATTATTTTAAAATTCTCAATAACTGGGTTTGACAAAAGATCTTCACTAATTTTTTCAATATCTTTTAAATAATCCTTGCCATCTTTTACTTCTATATCAAAAAACTTTCCTTTTACAATCTGTTGAACAGATTTATAACCCATATTTTTTAATGTTTTTTTTATAGCCTCAGCCTCAGGGTCCAAGATACCTGGTTTAAAATTAACAAATACTCTAAAAATCATTTTTCAATACTTTTTTAAATTCTTTTTCTGATAAAACCCCAAGTCTATAAGCAACTTCTTTATAAGCTATATCAACTTCTCCTAAATCTTGCCTAAATCTATCTTTATCTAATTTTTTATTAGTTTGTACATCCCATAATCGGCAATTATCAGGACTAATTTCATCAGCCAACATTATTGATACTTCTTGATCTAACCAAAATCTTCCAAATTCAAGCTTAAAGTCTACCAACCTTATTTTCTGAGAGTAGAAGTATCCTGTTAAAAAGTCGTTAATTCTTTGTGTCATTGAGATAATTTCCTCTAACTCGGAGTGTGTTGCCCATTCGAACACTAAAATGTGTTCTTCGGAAACTATTGGATCATTCAGTTTATCATTTTTCAAATAAAACTCTATTATTGGTCTTGGGAAGACGTTTCCTTCTTCAACACCCAACCTTTTTACAATTGATCCAGTTGCCAGATTTCTCACTACAACTTCAATTGGAATAATTTCAAGCTTATGTATTAACTGCTCTCTCATATTAAGTCTCTTAATAAAATGATTGGGAATATTAATGTCATTAAGTCTTGTCATTAACAATTCTGAAATATAATTGTTAATTACTCCCTTACCAGGTATTATACCTTTCTTCTTATTATTGAAAGCAGTTGCATCATCTTTAAAGTATTGTATTAAAGTATTCGGATCTTTGCCTTTATAAATGACTTTAGCCTTACCCTCGTATAATTTTCTTTTAATCATTGTCAATTAGCTTTTTGAATATTCTACTGATATTTTTAAAATGGTATTTAAGATCAAAAATTTGATCAATTTCTTTTGCATTAATAACTTTTTTGATTTGATTGTTCTTTTTAAGTAAACTTTTAAAGTCAAGTTCTTCGTTCCATGATTTAATTGCAATTTTTTGAACAATACCGTAGGCATCTTCTCTGGTGAGTCCCTTTTCAATCAATTTTAATAGTAATCTTTGTGAATTATATAGACCTTTAGTGTCATTTAAATTTTCTTTCATTTTATTCTGATTAACAACCAAATTCTGAATAACTTCCGTCATTCTTTCAAGAGAAAAATCTAACAATATTAACGTGTCAGGAAAAATTACTCTTTCCACTGATGAATGAGAAATATCTCTTTCATGCCATAATGATATATTTTCTAGAATTGGTAGAGCATTAGCCCGTATCATTCTAGCTAACCCAGTAATATTTTCAGATAAAACTGGGTTTTTCTTATGTGGCATTGCTGATGATCCTTTTTGTTTGTTTGAGAAATATTCTTCTACTTCTCTTACTTCGCTTCTTTGAAGGTGTCTTATCTCAATTGCCAAACTTTCAAGAGATGATGCAAGAATAGCAATAACTGAAAAAAGATGAGCATATCTGTCTCTTGGAATTATTTGTGTAGAAACTTTTTCAGGTTTTAATTTAAGTTTCTTTGCAACAAATTCTTGAACACTGGGATCTATATTCGCAAACGTTCCTACAGCACCAGAAATAGAGCATATTGAAATATTTTTTTCTGCTTCAATGAGTCTTTCGTATGATCGTTTGAATTCAAAAAACTTTCCAAGCAATTTTAATCCAAATGTAGTTGGCTCAGCATAGATTCCATGACTTCTTCCAATGCACGGTGTATTTTTATATAAAATTGCTTTTTGTTTAAGTGCGTCCATCAATTTTTTGAGTTCATCTTTTAATATTTTACATGATTGTTTTAACTGTAAGGATAAACATGTATCTAAAATATCAGACGAGGTAACTCCTTGATGAATAAACCTTGAGTCCTCCCCAACATTTTCTGCTACATTTGTCAGAAAAGCAATTACATCATGTTTTACTTCCTTTTCTATTTCATCGATCCTTTTTATATTGAACTTTGCTTTTTTTTTTATTACTGCTAATGCTGAAGATGGTATTTTTCCAGATAAATTTAATGCTTCACAAATCAATATTTCAATTTTAAGCCAAATTTTGAACTTATTTTCTGGTTCCCAAATTCTTGATATTTTTTTTCTAGAGTATCTCGGTATCATTATTCTTAATAAGGTGGATAAAGTAAATTTTTTTTAGACTTTGTGAATATTTCATATCCGTAATCAGTGACGCCTAAAGAATGTTCAAATTGCGCTGATAAAGATTTATCACATGTAACAGCTGTCCAACCATCATCTAAAATTTTTACTTTATAACCTCCAATATTTATCATGGGTTCAATTGTAAAAAACATTCCTTTTGCAAGTCTAACACCTTCGCCAGGTTTTCCAAAATGAAGAATACTAGGTTGGTCATGAAAAACTTTACCTAGCCCATGACCACAAAAGTCTCTAACAACAGAGTAATTTTTTTTTTCAGCGAATGCCTGAATAGCATTACCAATGTCACCTGTTGTGTTACCAGGTTTGACCACTTCTATTCCTCTCATCATAGCTTCATAGGTTGTTTCAACAAGCTTTTGTGCTTTGAGTTTTACTTTTCCAACATAAAACATTCTACTGGTATCTCCATGCCAACCATTAAATTTTGGTGTAACATCAATATTTATAATATCTCCTTCCTCAAGAATTTTGTTGCTTGGAATACCATGACATACAACATGATTTACAGATGTGCAGATAGATTTTGGGAATCCTTTATAGTTCAGTGGCGCTGGTATGGCACCTCTTTCAATCTGAAAGTTATGACATAATTTATCAATTTCTAAAGTTGAAATACCAGGGTTTATAAAATCTGTAATATAATCTAAGCATTCAGAGGCTAAAGCACCTGCTTCACGCATACTTTCAAAATCATCATCATTATGTATTTTGATATTGTCAGTCATAAAAAAAGGATTAATGTAAAGTAAAAAAGATAATTTATATCAAAAAAAAATGAAATTTAATAGGAAAACATTCGGAATAATAATTATTGGTAACGAAATATTATCAGGTAAGACTCAAGACACTAATTCAAATTTAATTTGCAGAGAACTAAACAAAATTGGTTTGGTTTGCAAAGAAATCGTAGTAATAGGTGATGACAAAAAAAAAATTTCAGAAAAAGTCAATGAATTTAGAAAAAGCTTTAACTTTGTTTTTACAACTGGAGGTATTGGACCAACTCATGATGATATGACCGCAGAGGCAATTGCTAATGCTTTTAAGGAACCTTTAAAACTAAATAATGAAGCCAAAAGAAGAATAGAAAAACACTATTCAGACGATGTTGTGACTAAGGCCAGACTTAAAATGGCTAAAATGCCAGCTAAAGCCAAACTAATTGATAATCCCGTTAGTATTGCACCAGGTTTTTTTATCAAGAATGTTTATGTATTACCAGGAATTCCAAAAATATTAGAAGTAATGCTTAGTGATATTTTAAAAAATTTTAAATCATCAAAAAAGTTTATAAAAAAAATAATTACCACCACTTTATCTGAAGGTTTGATTGGAGATTACTTAGAGAATATACAAAAAGAATTTTTTGATCTTGAAATTGGAAGTTATCCGTACTTTAAAAAAAATCAATTTGGTGTTTCATTAGTTATCACTGGCGATAGCCTCGAAAGAGTTGAAAATGCTGTAAAAAAAATTAATGCGTATTTAGAAAGTCATAACGGGGAACCCAGGTTATTTTAACCTATTTGCAATCATCTTTTTCGCAAACCTATCAGATTCTCTTTTTACTATCCTTGATAGATTATTTTCTATCCATTCACTTAAACAATCTTGAAATAATTTTTCAAAATCATTTAGAACTAATTCTTCTTTTACTAATTTCGGGTCCTTTTTTTTATTTTGACATTTTGAAAAATTAACTTTTTTCCAGTTAATTTCATGATTTCTAGCAGAATTTAAAGAGTCGGTTTTATCCGAATAATTAGAATTTTTTATAGGGTTATTAGCTATAACATTAACTTTAGGGACTGAATTTTTTTTGGGAATGTCTGTGTTAGTTTTTTTCAAAGAAATTTGTTCTTTGATTTTATTAATTTTTTCACTTTTTATATAATAATTAGTATCGTTTATCAAATTAAACTCCTCCTCATTCTTTGCTTCAAGAATGAGTTTATGAATGGAGATTAGTAATTCCTCAATTTTTTTTTGGTTATCCATTAAAATAAAATCATATAGTGTGTTACAATAGAATAGTGTTTAAATTAATATGATGTCAAACATTAGTTTCCAAGTTATACCTTTTGCATTTATTTTTATAATATTATTATTTTTTTTAGCCTCTAAAAAAAATTTTAAAAAAGAACCAGACAATAAAAAAGTAGTGCCCAATGAAAATTTTGATGAACATAGAGTTTTTTTTGAGAATGCGGAAAAAAAACTATTAGCATTAAAGGAACTTTATAAGCAGGACTTAATTGATTTAAATGTTTACATTAAGAAAACAGAACTGGTTGCAAGTTCAATAAATAAATTAACAGGTAGAAATATACAAGAATTAATAAAATTAAAGAAAATTGATATATACGAACAACTAAAAGATGATATAAGTAAAAAAGTTAAATCGATATCTTCTAAAAAAGACATGGGTAATCTTGATCAATTAATTAAGGATGTAGATAAGAAAATTGAAACAGGTCTAAATTATGAAAGATAATAATATTATTTTAAATCAAGTTAAGAGTTTAGTTTCTTCTAAAAGGCAGTATAAAAAAAAAAATAAAATCGTTGGAGAAAAAAATCTTTCAAATAATATGAATGATCATAATTTTTTAAAAATGGAGATAAATGAGTGGCTAAGAAAAAATGGGGAAAAAATCTCTACTGAAATTATAAACGAGCATTTAAAAAAAATTTTTAAGTAAATTTTTAATTTTTAAAAAAGTGATATTAAAGTTGTGAAAAAACTTTTGTTTTTTCCAGAAAATTCTTGCAAATTCATACCCTCAAAGCATCTGGAACATTGAGAAAGAATTTTGGAATAATTATCTTTTAAATTTCCTCTTGATCCGTTTGAAGTAATAATAAAAAAAAATCTTGTTAATGAATAGGTAATAATAATTTTTATTAACATTGTTTCAGCATTTAGATTTTTGTTAGTAAAAACTTGTAATCTCCCAAAAATTTCATTCATAAAAAAATTACCTTCTAATTTTGGATACTCATTTAATATCTCATCATAAAACCTTTTTTTTTTTGAAAAATCTTTTAATAATTTTTTTTTACTAAAGAACTTTTTGCAATCCTCATTTATAATTTTTGCTACAGGATCAGTGACATTATTTAATTGGTAAATTATTCTTTTTAAACACTCTATTTGAAAATAATCATCTGTGATTTCATTATAATTTTCTTTTTTAAGTGATTCACAAATATAAATTAGAATTTCATCAACTTTTGATGAATTTTCTTCTATTAATTGTCTTTCAATTATAATCTGGTTTACAACTATTAATATAAATTTTATGTTTTCATTTTTTAAGAAAAGATTGTATATAAAGTTTAATATTTTTTTTCCATTGCCTGCATATTCACAATCAACAGATTTAAAAATACTTATTTGATTATTTTTGCTTTTAGTACCGTTGTGTAAAACGAAGGGTCTTTCGTTATTAAAAAGAACTAAATTT
>MDSV01188821.1_pt1 | contig 21346 bp, 16 predicted proteins | sample 810851 | NCBI WGS metagenome assembly MDSV01 (sample SAMN05326640, study PRJNA326480) | marine metagenome | isolation source: seawater | place: Atlantic Ocean: North East | collected 2012 | reverse complement strand
GAGGGCTTGCGGTCGAGCAGCGCCGTCAGGTCCAGCATCCGCGCCGCCTCGCCGACGCGCTCCTCGATTTCCGCCTTCGGGCGCTTGGCGAGACGCAGGTTGAAGCCCATGTTTTCGGCCACCGTCATATGCGGATAGAGCGCGTAGGACTGGAACACCATGGCAATGTTGCGCTCGCGCGGCGTCAGATCGTTGACGATCTCGCCGCCGATCGAAATATCGCCGCCGGTGATTTCCTCAAGGCCGGCGATCATGCGCAACAGCGTGGATTTCCCGCAGCCCGACGGTCCGACAAGGGCGACGAACTCGCCATCCTCGATCGAAAGCGAAACGCCGTGGATGACCTCGAGAGCGCCGTAGGACTTTCTGATATTGCTGAGTTCGACGGATGCCATTTTCGACAAGCTCCCGGAGGGTTCACGATTTCACGGCGCCGGCTGTCAGTCCGGCGATGATGTGTTTCTGGGCGATAAAGAAGGCGATGATCGTCGGCAGGATGGTCAGCGTGATGAAGGCGAGCACAAGCTGCCATTCGGTCGCGAATTCGCCCTTGTAGACCATGATGCCGAGCGGCCAGGGGTAGCGGCTCTCCGTGTTCAGCATGATCAATGGAATGATATAGCTGTTCCAGCTCTGCACGAAGGCGATGATGCCGACCGTGGCGATGATCGGCCGCGACAGCGGCATGGTCACATGCCAGAAGAAGCCGATATAGCCGCAGCCGTCGACGAAGGCGGCATCGAACAGCTCCTCCGGCAGGTTGCGGAAATAATTGCGAAACAGCAGGATGCTCATGCCGAGCCCGAAGGCCACCTGCGGCAGGATCACGCCCCAATAGGTATCGAGCAGGCCGAGATCGCGGATGCGGATATAGAGCGGCAGGATGGCGGTGGCCGCCGGGAACATCAGCCCGATCAGGAAATAGTTGAGCAGATAGTCCGAACCGAAGAAGCGGATATGGGCGAAGCAGAAGGCGGCGCAGGCGGCGAACACGATGGTGAGAAACACGGTAAACACCGCGATCAGCAGCGAATTGCCCATCTGCAGCCAATAGCGCTTCGAGATCAGGATATCGGTGTAATTGCTCCACTGCCATTGATCGGGCAGGCCGAACGGACTGCCGCGCAGGTCCGGCAGCGTCTTGAAGCCGCCAAGCGCGGTGGTGATGAGCGGGATGATGACGATGCCCGCGACAAGCAGCAGCGAGACATAGAGATAGGTCTTGGTGCCGGCATTGAGCTTGCGGCCTTCCCCGCCGGATTTTGCCGCATCGATCGGCGCGCTTTCGGAAATCTCAGTCATTTTTCATGAATATCCGTTTGTAGCTGAAGGCCAGCGTGACGCAGATGATGAACAGAATGACGCCGACGGCGCTGCCGAAACCGACCTGCATGCGGGTGACGCCGAAATTGTAGAGAAAGGTCACCATGGTCTGGGTCGAGTTGGCCGGCCCGCCGCCGGTGAGCGGCATGATGAGATCGAAAAGCTGCAGCGAGCCGATAACGGCGAAGAACACCGAAAGCCGCACGGTGGAGCCGAGCATCGGCAGCGTCACCAGCCGGAATTTCTGCCAGCCGGTCGCTCCGTCGATATCGGCCGCTTCCAGAATGCTGCGATCGATCGCCTGCAGGCCGGCGATGAACAGCATCATGTGGAAGCCGAAATATTTCCAGACCACCACGCCAAGGATGGCCGACATGGCGGTATCGGGATTGGCGAGCACAAATGGCGGCTCCGCCCCGAAGAAATGCCAGATGCCGGCGACGAGGCCGAAATCACCGTCATAGACGAAGCGCCAGATCATGCCGGCGGCGACATCGGCCAGCACATAGGGCAGGAAGAAGATCAGTCGGAAGAACAGCGCGCCCCTGATCTGCTTCGTCACCATGGAGGCGAGCCACAGCGCCAGCGGCAACTGGATGACGATCGAGACGGCGATAATCAGGCCGTTATTGATCAGCGCCTTGGTGAAGGCGCTGTTGCGGAAGATAAGCTGGTAGTTGCGGAAATCGACCCATTTGCTCGGTTCGCCGTAGCCGTTCCAGCTGAAGAAGGAGTACCAGGCCGCCTCGCCGATCGGCAGGATGACGAGCAGCGTGAACAGCACCAGCGCCGGCGGCAGGAAGATGATCAGCACCGGCCATTTGGTATGGGCCAGCGAGCGCCGTCTTCTGGCCCTGCCCGGAGCAGGCCCGACCGGCGCGGGCAGGATGGAGTCGGTGGTCGTCATTGGCATTTTCCCGCATGCAGTGCGGCGGCGGTATGCCGCCTTGCCCGTGCAGCCGGAGATCGCGCATTTAAGCCGGGTTCAGCGAAAAAAGTCCGGCCGGGCACATCCCCGAACATCAGGAGCCTGGAATGCCGGGCGCCGGCAAGGCGGCGCCCGGAACAACGAACTACATGTTTTCCAGTTCGTAGGTGTCCTGGATCTGCTGGGCGGCGTCTTCCGGCGAGGTCGCGCCGGAGACGATCGCGACGCTCATGTCATTGACCACCGCGCCGACATTGGGCCCGAGATCCTGGTCGAGATAGTTCTGGTGCCAGGTTTCATCGGCCAGCGCCTCGGCACTGCTCTTCAGAAGCGGATCGGTAATCGAGTCGGCGACGCCGATCGTGACCGGAATGACCTTCTGAACCTCGGAAATCCTGCGGGCGACATCCGGGCTGGTATAGTATTCGAGGAATTTCTCGGTCTCGGGCGGCGCGTCCTTGGTCACGGCCCAACCGGTCAGGCCGCCCATATTGTCGGTGACCACGCCCGGCGCGCCCTCGATCACGGGAAAGGCGAAGCGTCCGATATTGTCTTCCGCAAGCCCCTTGCCGTCGGTGGAATTGCTGATCTGGGTCCGGCCGGTGTTCTCGAAGGACAGGATCATGGCCGCGCGCCCGTCGCCGAAGGCTGCCAGCGCATCGTTCCAGGTCGCGCCGAGATAGCCGTTCTGGAAGGGTTCAAGCGCGCCAAGCGCCGCAAGCTTCTCGCCGGCCGCGACGAAGGGCTCGCCCGCGAAACCGCCATTTTCGCCAGCCTTGGCCGCCATGAAGCCGTCATGGCCTGCCTCGCGCATGGCGAGATAACCCCAGTAGAAATGGATCGGCCACTTGTCGCCGCCGCCGCCGGCAATCGGCGTGATTCCGGCATCCTTCAGGGTCTTGACGGCCCCCATGAAGTCATCCCAGGTTTCGATCGAGGTGCCATCCACGCCGGCCTTGTCGAACAGTTCCTTGTTGTAGAAGAACGAGACGACGCCGTTCAGCACTGGCGCGGCCCAGACTTGGTCGTCAAACGTCATCCCGGCAATCGACGACGGTTTCAGCGTGTCGCGCCATTTGTTGTTGTCGGCATCGAGCGCCGGCGTGATATCCCTGAGGACGCCGGTCTCGGACTGCGCCTTCAAAACGCCGCCGCCCCAGGTGTAGAACAGACTGGGGATTTCCGATGATTGCAGCAGGGTCGGCAGTTTCGCCTTGAAGGCCTGGTTTTCAAGGAACTGCATCTCGATCTTGACGCCCGGATTGGCCTGCTCGAACTCGTCGGCGACCTGGCGCCAGACTTCAACGACCGGCTCCTGGTTTTCCAGATGGAGCCATTTGATGACGGTCTCGGCCGATGCCGTGTTCGCGGCCACCGCGAGGGCCGCAAAGCCTGCGGCGGCAGCGCCGTAACGAAGCCATTTGGCAGTAATTGACATATCGCACTCCTCCCAAAGTACTTTTTTTGCACACTCCGGATTAAATAAATGTCGAGACCTGAGTTTTGTCAACCCGAAACTACCCGTTCCGGGGCAAACTGCCTTAAAAATAGCCATATCGCGCAAAAATCGCTTGCATGGCGCGTGTAGCCGGGACTAAGAACAGGCATAAATTATTTCGTGATGCGGAAAAATTAAACCCCTGCCCTGAAGCTGCCCGACGAGCCCCATGAAGACCGCTGATCCTGAATTGATGCGAGCAATCAACCGGTTGAGCGTGCTGGACACGATCCGGCGCAACGGCCCGATCGCGCGCATCGAGATCAGCAAGCGCACCGAGCTTTCGACCAGCACGGTTTCCGCGATCACCGGCTCGCTGATCGATGACGGCCTGATCCTGTCGCGGCACGAGGGCGACCTGCGCAATGCCGCCGCGCGCGGCCGCCCCCGGGTGATGCTCGAGCTCAATCCGGACGCTTCGCGCGTTGTCGGCGCCAAGATCGCGGCGACGCGCATGACCTTCGTGGTGTCCGATTTCTGCGGCGAGGTGCTGTCCGAATTTTCGCTCCCCGTGCGCATCGACAGGATGCCGATCGACGTCATCGCCGATCTGGTGGAGGACGGCGTGCGCGCCTGCGTGATGGATAGCGGGCTGACGCTTTCCGAGATCGACGTGATCTGTCTCGGCATTCCCGGCGTGGTCGAGCACCGCACCGGCGTGGTGCGCTCCAGCCCGATCTTCAGCGACGAGAATGTCGATTTCGCCGCCGTCATGTCGCCGCGCTTCGGCATCCGCACGATTATCGAGAGCGATGTTCATGCCGTCACGCTCGCCCACCACTGGTTCGGCAAGGCCCGCCATCTCGAGGACATGGTGCTGGTCTCGCTGGAGCGGACGCTGGGGCTCGGCGTGCTGCACAACAGCCAGCTTTTTCGCGGCGCGGGCGGGCTCAGCCACAATCTCGGCGACCTCGTGCTCGGCAGCAGCGCCGACAGCATGTCGCGGCTGGCAAGCCTCGCCGGCGAAAGCGCGATCCTCGGCGACGGCCCGCGCGAAGGGCTTTATGCCGATGCCGTGCGGCTGGGGCGCGGCATTTCGCATGCCCAGACGCTGATCAAGGCCAAGGACGCGCAGATCATGTCGGCGGCGGAGCGCGCCGGCGATGCCATAGGCGTGACGGTCGCCAACATCGTCACCCTTTTCGCCCCACCACGCGTTATTCTCGTGGGTTCCAGCCTTGCGCTCGGCAAACCCTTCATCGACCGGCTGACAAAGGCCTTCAACAGCGCGATCCCGCCATCGCTCGCCGATGTCAGCGAACTGGTCTTCGACGACGCCGAGGATTTTTTCTGGGCGCGGGGAGCGGCGGCGGTAGCACTTTACGAACTGTATGAATCGCCATGGAGCACAACCGGCCCCGCGCTTTGAACGCCGGGCTTCGCGCTTTGGGAGGAGTGAGAAATGGAAAAAGTAGGTATCGGCATCATCGGATGCGGCAATATTTCGGGCGCCTATCTGAAGGCGATGGCCGGATTCGACATTCTCGACATTCGCGGCGTCGCCGACCTCAACCAGGCGGCAGCCGAGGCGAAGGCGGCCGAATTCAATGCGCCCGTCAGCACGATCGACGCGCTTCTGGCCGACCCCAAGGTCGAGATCATCCTCAACCTGACCATTCCGCGCGCCCATGTCGCGGTGGGTTTGAGAGCGCTTGAGGCCGGCAAGCATACCTATTCGGAAAAGCCGCTCGGCATCACCTTCGCCGAGGGCAAGACGCTCGCGGACGCCGCCGCCAAAGCGGGACTCAGGATCGGCGCGGCCCCCGATACGTTTCTCGGCGGCGGCCACCAGACGGCCCGCGCGCTCGTCGACAGCGGCGCGCTCGGCCTTGCGGTCGGCGGCACGGCGAGCTTCATGCGGCCGGGCCATGAATCCTGGCACCCCAATCCCGATTTCTACTACGATATCGGCGGCGGCCCGATGCTCGACATGGGCCCTTATTACATCACCGACCTCGTCAATCTTTTCGGCCCGGTGAAAAAGGTCGCCGGCTTTGCGACCATGCTGCGCCGGGAACGCGAGATCACCAGCGAACCGCGCCGGGGCGACATGATTTCCGTCAAGGTGCCGACCCATATTGCCGGCACGCTGATCTTCGAAAACGGCGCGGTCGTGCAGGTGACGATGAGCTTCGACGTGGCGGGCCACAAGCATCTGCCGATCGAGATCTACGGCACCGAGGGAACGCTGCTGGTTCCCGACCCCAACTTCTTCGCCGGACCGGTCTCGCTTCTGAAAAAGGGTGGAGATTTCGAGGACCAGCCCGTCGACCAGCCCTATGCCGACGGCAATTACCGCTCGATCGGGCTTGCCGACATGGCCTATGCGATCCGCAACGACAGGCCGCACAGGGCGAACGGCGATCTGGCCCTGCATGTGCTGGAGGTGATGGAGGCCTTCACCACCGCCGCCGAAACCGAAAAGACCGTCGGGATCACGACCACCGTCGCGCGGCCGGCGCCGCTGTCGGATTCGCTGATCGACGGCGCGCTCGGCAAATAGGCCGAACGGCGAGAAACCATCAACCCGGCCGGCGGGATGCCGGCTGACGCGAGAGGAGAGATATCATGCGCGAAGCACTCATAGTCTGGGGCGGCTGGAGCGGACACGAGCCGGAGGAATGCGCCCACATCATCCGCGACATGCTGCAGGAGGACGGGTTCAAGGTCTATCTCGAACATTCCACCGAGGCCTTCGCCGATCCGCAGATCAAGGATCTGAGCCTGATCGTTCCGATCATGACCATGTCGAAGATCGAGAAGGAGGAGGTCAAGAACCTGTCCGCGGCCGTGGAGAGCGGCGTCGGCATTGCCGGCTATCACGGCGGGGCGGGCGATGCCTTCCGCGATTCGGTCGACTACCAGTTCATCATCGGCGGCCAGTGGGTGGCCCATCCCGGCAATATCATCGACTATACGGTCAATGTGACGAAGCCGGACGACCCGATCATGGAGGGGATTTCCGATTTCCCCTATCATTCGGAGCAGTATTACATGCATGTCGACCCCTCCAACGAGGTGCTGGCGACCACCACCTTCAGAGGCGACCATGCGGAATGGATCGACGGCGTGGTCATGCCGGTGGCGTGGAAGCGCCGCCACGGCAAGGGCCGGGTGTTCTATTCCTCGCTCGGCCACATCGCCAGCGAGTTCCAGGTTCCGGAAATGGCGACCATCTTCCGCCGCGGCGCCAACTGGGCGGCGCGCTGAGCCGCGCGACCGCCTCTGCCATCAGTCAACAGAAAGGAAACGCTCATGGATTATCGCAGACTTGGAAACAGCGGCGCCGTGGTGACCAGTCTCTGCCTCGGCACCATGACCTTCGGCGACGAGGCCGACGAGGCGACCTCCTTCCGGCTGATGGATGCCTATGTGGAAGCCGGCGGCAACTTCATCGACACCGCCAACGTCTATTCAACCGGTCTCTCCGAGGAGATCGTCGGCCGCTGGCTGAAACAGAAACCCGGCATTACCAAGGAGCTGGTGATCGCCACCAAGGCGCGGTTTCCCATGGGCGACGGGCCGAACCGCATCGGCCTGTCGCGCAAGAACCTCGCCGAATCGCTCGATGCCTCGCTGGCCCGCCTCGGCGTCGAGCAGATCGACCTCTACCAGCTTCATGCCTTTGACGCGCTGACGCCGCTGGAAGAATCGCTGCGCTTCCTCGACGATGCCGTCTCGAGCGGCAAGATCGCCTATTACGGCTTCTCCAACTTCCTTGGCTGGCAATTGACCAAGGCGGTCTGGATCGCCAGGGTGAACGGCTTCTCCGCCCCGGTCACCCTTCAGCCGCAGTATAATCTGCTGGCGCGCGGCATCGAGCACGAGATCGTCCCGGCCTGCCAGGATGCGGGCATGGGGCTTTTGCCGTGGTCGCCGCTCGCCGGTGGGTGGCTTTCGGGCAAGTACAAGCGCGACCAGATGCCGACCGGCGCCACAAGGCTCGGCGAAAATCCGGCGCGCGGCATGGAAGCCTATGACAAGCACAATGCCAAGTCGGTGACCTGGGAGGTGCTCGGCGCGCTGGAGGATATCGCCGGCGCGCACAATGCCAGCATGGCGCAGGTGGCGCTCGCCTGGCTTGCGGCGCAGCCCGCCGTCACCTCCGTCATTCTGGGCGCGCGCACCGAGGCCCAGCTTGCCGACAATCTCGGCGCGGCAAAACTTCAGCTTTCCGCGGACGAGATCAAGCGCCTGTCGGAGGTCTCACACCAGCCGATGCCGGATTATCCCTACGGGGCCGCCGGGGCCGCACAGCGCTTCCGCAAGATCGAAGGCGGCCGCTGAGAAATGCCGGATAGTCCAGGCCGGCGGCTTGCTGCCGGCCCCGCTGCTTTTGGGACAATGCGGGGCGGCAGACCCGCGAACCGGGATCTGCCGTTAACGTGTCGGGAAATTTGACCGCGCCAAGAATCCTGATATGAACGTTTTTTGACAAACGCCTCCCAGCAGCGAACCACATCCATGCCACGTAACTTTCTTGTCGTCGATCCTGAAAAGGACATGCATGTCATCAAGGGGCTTGCCGCGCCCGCGCGCATCTCGGTCCTCAAGCTGTTGCGCCGCAAGGGCGCGCTCAACGTCAAGGAAATCGGCGAGCTTCTGAACCTGCCGCAGTCGACGGTGTCGCTGAGCGTGCAGTTGCTGGAGGAGGCCGGGCTGATCCGCACCGAAAGCCAGCGGGCGCGCAAGGGCAATCAGAAGCTCTGCACCAGCATTTATGACGAGGTCGTCATCATGTTCGGCGATGCGGCCGAAGAACGCCGCAATGACGGGATCGAGGTGGCGATGCCGGTCGGCCTCTATACCGCCTGCGAGGTCAGCGCGCCCTGCGGGTTGTGCACCGATGAAGGCATTATCGGACTTCTTGATGTGCCGGATTCCTTCCTCGACCCGGCGCGGATGAAGGCGGGGCTGATCTGGTTCACGCGCGGCTCGGTGGAGTACCAGTTTCCCAACAATGCCCGGCTCGACAACCGCGACGTCGCCGAGCTTGAGTTCTCGCTGGAGCTTTCATCCGAAATGCCGGGCACCAATCCGGACTGGCCGTCCGACATCACGATTACCGTCAACGGCGTCGATATTGGCCAATGGACCTCGCCCGGCGATTTCGGCGACCGCCGCGGCGTTTTCACCCCCGACTGGTGGAAATTGAAAGGCTCGCAATACGGCATGCTGAAGCGTTTTCGGGTAACCGACGCCGGCTCGTTTGTCGACGGCGTCAGGATGTCGGATGTCTGTCTCGCCGATCTCCGGCTCGACCAGAAGCACTCGATCCGCCTCTGTCTGAGCGTGCGTGACGACGCCCGCCACCCCGGCGGCATCAATATCTTCGGCAAGGGCTTCGGCAATTACGATCAGGATATCGTGCTGCGCCTGACGACCCGGTAGCCCCGCCCGGGGCCAAAACGAACCCGCCCGCCTCCGGAAAACCGCTTGACGAACGGAACGATCGGGTCTTTATTATCCATAAATATTGGTTTGCACCAAAAAACAAAATTTCGAGGAGGAAGCATGCAGGCCCGCGTCACCGCGCACAAGAATTTCACCATATCCACGATCGATCCGAGGCTCTACGGCTCGTTTCTCGAGCATCTCGGACGGGCAGTATACACCGGCATCTATGAGCCTGACCATCCGACCGCGGATGAAAACGGCATGCGCCGCGACGTCATCGATCTTGTGCGTGAACTCGACACCCCGATCTGCCGCTATCCCGGCGGCAATTTCGTCTCGGCCTATAACTGGGAGGACGGCATCGGCCCGCAGAGCGAGCGCCCCACCCGTCTCGACCTTGCCTGGCGGACGGCGGAATCCAACCAGGTCGGCATCCAAGAATTCGCCCGCTGGGCCGAGGCCGCCAATACCGAGATGATGCTGGCCGTCAATCTCGGCTCGCGCGGGCTCGATGCGGCGCGCAACTTCGTTGAATATGTCAATCATCCAGGCGGCAGCTACTGGTCCGACCTGCGCCGCAAGAACGGCCAGGCCGATCCGTGGAATGTCAAGCTCTGGTGCCTTGGCAACGAGATGGACGGCCCCTGGCAGGTCGGCCACAAGTCCGCCGCCGAATATGGCCATCTCGCCAACGAGACCGCCAAGGCGATCCGCGCCTTCGACGACAAGCTGGAGCTTGTGGTCTGCGGCTCTTCCCATTCCGACATGCCGACCTTCCCGCAATGGGAGGCCACGGTGCTGGACGAGACCTATGACCAGGTCGACTATATCTCGCTGCACATGTATTTCATGAACTACGAGAAGAACACGCGCGAATATCTGGCGCTGCCGGAAAAGCTCGACCGCTATATTGGCACGGTCAGCGGCGTGATCGACTATATCAAGGCCAAGAAGCGCTCGAAGAAGAACGTCAAGATCTCCTTCGACGAGTGGAACGTCTGGTATCACGAGCGCGAGGCGGACGAAAAGCGTATGAAGGAGTGGGACTGGCCGCACGCGCCGGTGCTTCTCGAGGACATCTACAATTTCGAGGATGTGCTGCAGGTCGGCTGCATCATCAACACCTTCATCCGCCGTTCGGATGTGGTGAGCATTGCCTGCATCGCCCAGCTCGTGAACGTCATCGCGCCGATCATGACGGCGCCCGGCGGCGCTGCCTGGAAGCAGACGATCTATCATCCCTTCCAGCTCGCCTCGCGCTATGGCCGCGGCACGGCGCTGGCGCTCGACGTCGATTGCGCCACTTATAACGCCGATATCGCGGCCAATGTGTCCTATCTCGACATTTCCGGCGTCCACGACGCGGATGAGGGCACACTGACCTTCTTCGCCATCAATCGTCACGGAGAGGAGCCGATGACGATTGATCTCGCGCTTGAGCGGTTCGGCGAGGCAAAGTCGGTCGAGCATACCCTGATCAAGCATGACGATCTCGAAGCGGTGAATACGAAGGAAAATCCGGACAATGTCAGCCCTGTGAAGCAGGACGGCGCGAGCGTGTCCGGCGGCAAGGTTTCGATTACGGTCCCTGCCTATTCCTACTCGATGATCCGGGTGAAGCTGTAGCGCGTCAGCCGCGCCGCCGCAGGGCTCAATCAAGCAAGACGGCGCGCCGCATGCCTCCGTGAACGGGGCCGGCGCGGCGAGAATGCCAACCATACGGCGGGAGGCCGTATTGCAAAGAGAGGAGAAGACGATGGCTAGAATGTTAGGTGCGGCCATGGGCGCGATAATCGCCGCGGGGGTATTCGCCACCGCCGCCCAGGCTCAGGAAACGGTCACCTGGTGGGACTTCCTCGCCGGCGGCGACGGCGTTCGCATGAAACAGCTGATCTCCGATTTCAATGCCGAGCACGAGGGTGAGATCACCATCGACGCGACGACGCTGGAATGGGGCACGCCGTTCTATTCTAAGATCCGGACCTCCGCCGCGATCGGCGAAGGTCCCGATATCATGACCTATCACGCAAGCCGCATTCCGCTTGCCGTCAGCCAGGGCATCCTGCAGGAGATCACGCCGGCGGACTGGGAGACGATGGGCCTGTCCGAGGCCGATTACGCGCCGGCGACCTGGGACGCGGTGACGGTGGACGGCAAGCAGTATGCCGTGCCCTTCGACACCCATCCGATCGTGCTCTATTACAACAAGGACGCGCTCGCCGAAGCCGGTCTCCTGACCGAGGACGGCAAGCCGATGGGGCTTGATTCCCGCGAAGGCTTCGAGGCCACGCTGAAGGGCCTGAAGGAAGCGGGCGCGGAGTTTCCGCTCGCCTCGACCACCGCGGACGGCACCTTCATGTTCCGCACGATCTATTCCCTCATGGGCCAGCAGGACGGCGAGCTGATGTCCGACGGCGAATTCCTCGCCGGCGACAACGCCGAAAAGCTGCAAAACGCGCTGGCCGTGCTGCAGGGCTGGACCAATGACGGGCTTCAGACCACCTATACCGATTATCCCGCGACCGTGGCGCTGTTCACCTCCGGCGAATCGCCGCTGATGATCAACGGCGTGTGGGAAGTGCCAACCATGATCGACCTCAAGGAGCAGGGCAAGCTGTTCGAATGGGGCGCCGTGGAACTGCCGGTGATCTTCGACCACCCCGCGACCTACGCCGACAGCCATTCATTCGCCATCCCCGCCAATTCCGGCAAGGAGATGAGCGCGGAGAAGAAGGCGGCCGTGCTGGAAGTCATGTCGTGGATGGCGAAGAACTCGCTGTTCTGGGCGACGGCCGGCCACATCCCGGCCTACGGCCCGGTGACGCAATCGGCGGAATACCAGAGCATGCAGCCGAATGCGACCTATTCAAGCGTGACCGAAAACATGATCTTCGACCCCAAATCGACGCTCGCGGGCGTGGCCGGGCCGATCTATGACGTGATGTCCACCTATTTCGTGCCGACGCTCAACGGGGAAATGGAGCCGGCCGAGGCCGTGGAGGAAATCAAATACGAGCTGAACGATCTGCAATGATCGCTGCGGGCCGCCGGCATCACCGCCGGCGGCCGTTTCGCATGCCAGTTCTCCGCTTTTGAGGCCTCATGATGCTCCGCAACAAACGAAACGAAGCGATTGTCGCCCTGCTTCTGGTCGCGCCGTTCGTCGCAATCTACGGATTGATCTTCATCTATCCGACCATCCGGCTGCTCATCATCTCGTTTCAGGATGCGCCGCTGATCGGCAGCGGCGAGTTTGTCGGCCTCGACAATTATACCCGGCTCTGGGGTGACCGACGCTTCAACACGGCGTTCTGGAACACTGCCTATTTCGTCGCCATCACCGTCATTCCTGGAACATTGGTGGCCTTCGCCATCGCGCTCGGCATCAACCGGCTGAAGGGCCGCGTGCAGGCGCTGGTGCTGGCGATGTTCTTCCTGCCCTATATCCTGCCGGTATCGGTGGTCTATCTGATCTGGGACTGGACTCTGAACTTCCAGTTCGGCATTGCCATGTATATCTTCGATATCCTCGGGATCGACCGGGTGCCGGTGTTCAAGTCGACGGTCTGGTTCATGCCGGCGGTGGGCCTCATCACGATATGGTGGACCGCGGGCTTCTCGATCCTGCTTTTCCTGTCCGGACTGCGCGCCATCCCTGCCGAGATCTACGAGGCGGCGGCGCTCGACAACGCATCCCGCCTGACGACCTTCCGGCAACTGACCTGGCCGCTGATGTGGCCGATCACGGCGCTGGTGCTGACGATCCAGCTGATCCTGCAACTGAAGATTTTCGACCAGGTCTATCTGTTTTCGGTCGGCGGCCGGCCGAACGACAATCTGGTGCTTGTCTATTACGTGTTCCAGCGGGCCTTCCAGTATGACCAGGGCGGCCGGGCCGCTGCCGCTGCCGTCGTGCTGTTCATCATCGTCATCGTGGTGTCGGTGCTGAACTTCCAGCTGACACGGCTTTCGAAGGGGCGCGAATGATGAACGCAACAACGGCAAAACGCCTGAATGTCGCCGGCCTCCTGATCACGCTGCTGACCGTATTCATCGCAGTAATATGGGCTTTTCCGCTCTATTGGGGGGTGATTTCATCGCTCAAGCCGGAAGACGAGGTGGTGCGCCGCTATATCGAATTATGGCCGGACACCCTGACCTTCTCGCATTACTATTTCGCGCTCACCCAGACCCAGATCGGCGTCTGGTATCTGAATTCGATTGTCACCGCGCTTGCGATCACGGTGCTGACCGTCGGGTCCTCGATGTTCTGCGGCTATGCCATCTCGCAGCTTCAGTTCCCGTTCCGGCGGGTTCTGTGGTGGCTGATCCTGGCCAGCTTCATGGTGCCGATGCAGGTGCTGATCGTGAACCACTTCGAGTTGATGGCGCGGTTCGGCCTGATCAACACCTGGGCCGGGATCGTCCTGCCGCAACTGATCCACCCGGTGGTGATCATCGTCTACAAGCAGTTCTTCGACAATGTGCCAAAGGATTTCCGTGAGGCGGCGGCGATGGACAACGCCTCCGAATGGCGCATTCTCACGCGCATCTACATGCCGATGAACTGGGGCGTCACCACCGCGCTTGCGATCGTCACCTTCATCTGGTCGTGGAATGCGTTTCTGTGGCCGTTCCTGGCGGTTACCAAGACCGAAATGATGACGATCACCGTCGGCATCACCCAGGTCAACGACGCCTTCGGCGTCTATTACGCCCGCGAGCTGTCGGCCGCCGTGCTGGCCGGTCTCCCGGTCGCGGTCGCCTATCTGATCTTCCAGCGCAAGGTGACTCAGGCCATCACGCTTTCCGCCGGGATCAAGGGGTAAGACGGCACCCGAGCGCACGCATACGAAAACGCCGCGGCATTCTGTCCGCGGCGTTTTCGTGAGAGGTCGAAGCGCCCCTGATATCGTCAATGAACGTGATAGGCGTTTCCGGCGTCATCGAAGAGGTGAAGCGCGGTCGCGTCGAAGGCGAGCTTCACCCGATCGCCGGTCCTGGCTTCGGAACGTCCCTTATCGGTGGCGATCAGCTCCGTGCCGTCTTCCAGTGTGCAGTAGAGCAGGGTTCGCTCGCCGAGCCGCTCGACAACGCCGACCGTCGCGGTGGTGGTGACCGCATGGCGCTCGTCATCGTCCACCGCCTGCACGGCTTCCGGGCGAATGCCCATCTCGTAGCGTCCGGGTTTCATCTCTGGAATGTCGATCTCAACGGTCGAACCATCCTTGAGACGGGCCATACGGTTGTCGGTTGAAAGATCCACCTCGAGGAAATTCATGCCGGGCGACCCGACAAAACCGGCCACGAAGCGCGAGGCTGGCCTGAGATAGACCTCCATCGGCGTGCCGATCTGCTCGATCCGGCAATTGTTGAGCACCACGATCCGGTCGGCAAGCGTCATCGCCTCGGTCTGGTCGTGGGTCACATAGATCATCGTCGCCTGCATGCGGTTATGCAGCCGCGCAAGCTCGACGCGGGTTCTGACCCTGAGCGCCGCATCGAGATTGGAGAGCGGCTCGTCGAACAGGAAGGCCTTGGGTTCCTTGACGATCGCCCGGCCGATCGCGACGCGCTGACGCTGGCCGCCGGAAAGCTGGGCGGGCCGCCGTTTCAGCAGTTCCTCCATCTCCAGCATGCGCGCGGCCTCAAGCACCCGGGACTCGATCTCATCCGCGCTCATGCCGATATTGCGCAAGCCGAAAGCCATGTTGTCGTGCACGGTCATGTGCGGATAGAGCGCGTAGTTCTGGAACACCATCGCGACATTGCGCTGGCCCGGCGCGAGATTTTCGCTGCGGACCCCGTCGATCGTCAATGCCCCGTCATCGATGGTTTCAAGCCCCGCGATCATCCGCAGCAGCGTCGATTTTCCCGAACCCGACGGCCCGAGAAACACCATCAGTTCACCGGATTCCACGGCGAGCGAGATATCGTTGATAACATTGACGTTCCCGAAGCTCTTCGAAACACTGTCGAGCTTGATTGGAGCCATCTTTTCCTCCCGAACGGCTTTTGAACCATTGTTTCCGGTCCAGACCAGAAGTCAAGATGTCATATGCCGTTCCGGGCCATCATTCGCGCAAGCAGGCTGCTCGAGGTCGCCCGCGCGGAACGATCGGTTCGGGTAGACACAACTGAATACATTTCAGTTTGAAGAGAGATGTGGACTGCGTGAGAGCAGCCCCATCCCTTGCCGCGACGGCAAGGGATGGGGGATTAGCGGCGGGGCCCGGTCGATCAGGCCTCGTAGCCGTAGATTTCCTTGGCGCGTTCCGGCGTGAGATACTCGTTCTTCAGGTCGCGTTCGATATCGGCGCGGCTGCGCTCACGCGGATCGCCGTAACCGCCGCCGTTGCCGGTGACGACGCGGATGATGTCGCCCTCGTTGACCGTGAGGTTGGTGGTGAAGGCGTGGCGGTCGCGGCTGCCGTCTCTGCGCATCACCTCGACGTAATTGACCGAGCCGTCGAGCCCGCCGGACGCGCCCCAGGGCGGCATGCGCGAGCGGGTGTAGCCGACCGAGAGGAAGTTGTCGTCGGCGCGAACGCGGTAGTGCACTTCGATGCCCTTGCCGCCGCGCCACTGGCCCTCGCCGCCGGGCTCGGTGTTCAGCGCCACCTGCTCGATCCCCAGCCCGTAGCGGGCCTCGGCGACTTCGGCCGGGCAATTGAAGGTCTCGCCGTGAAAGCCGGAGAACTGGCCCGACACGCCATCGGAACCTTCCCATGCGCCCCAGCCGCCGACCTGCGGCTCGACGATGGTGTAGTGGCGGCCGGTGTCGGGGTGCGGACCGCCGATATTGGTGCCGCAGATCGAGGCGAAATTGCCGGCCGGCACGGAGCCCGGAAAATGCTCCGCCATCGCCCGCAGCAGCATGTCGAACAGCCGGATCTCGACCTCGGCATAATAGCCGAGCGCGCCGGGCGCCTCGACATGATAGATCGTGCCGGGTTTGGTCACCACACTGAGCGGCCTGAAGAAGCCGCCATTGCCGGGTGCGTCGGCGTCCGTGAAATCCTTGAAGGCGAGCTGCACGGCGATCTCCGTGCCCTCGCGCGAGCAGTTGAGCGAGCCGGACTGGGCCGGGTTGTCGGTGAGGTCGACGATGAATTCGTCGGCGGTCACCGTCAGCGTGACCTTGTGGACCACGCCGCTGTCCTGTTCCTCGGCAAAGCTGTAGCTGCCCTGCGGAATGTTCGCCAGGGCCGCCCGGGCACGGCGTTCACCGAGATCCATATAGTCGGTGACGGCCGCCGCAAACGTGTCCGCGCCGTATTTCGCGACCAGTTCCAGCACCCGGCGCTCGCCGATGCGAAGACCCGCGATCGCGGCCCACAGATCGCCGTTCAGGTAATCCGGCAGGCGGGAGTTGACCTTGAGAATGTCGAAGACCGCATGGTTCTCGACCCCTGCTGTGAACAGTTTCACCGCCGGAATGCGAATGCCTTCCTGGAAGATTTCCGTGGCTTCGGCCGACATCGAACCCGGCACATTGCCGCCGACATCGTTCCAGTGGGCGATATTGGCAACCCAGGCGACCATGACGCCCTCATGGAACACCGGCGCTGCCAGCACCATATCGTTGAGATGGGTAACGCCGCCGAAATAGGGGTCGTTTGAGGCGAAGACATCGCCCTCGCGAATATCCTCCAGCGGGAACTTCGCCAGAATGCCGGCGATCGCCTTGTCCAGCACGCCGATGAAGGCCGGGATGCCAGCACCCGACGCGGCGATCTCGCCCTGAGGGTTGAGGATCGAGGTGGAGAGGTCGAGCACCTCGTAGATGATCGCGCTCATCGAGGTCTTCACCTGGGCGTAGAACATCTCATCGGCGATCGCTTCCAGCGCATTCTGGATGATGTCGAAGGTGACGGGATCAAAGGTCTTGTCGGTCATGGTTCAGCCCCTCGTCTCGATATGCGTGTTGCCGAATTCGTCGATGGAGACGCGGTTGCCGGGATGGACGACGATGGTCGTGCCCGGATCCTCGATCACCGCCGGTCCGGTAAAGGCCATGCCCGGCTCGAATTTCGTGCTGTCATAGATGGTGGCCTCGTGCCGGCCTTCGGTGGCGTAGTCGACCATGCGCCTGCCCTTCACCGCGTCTTCCAGCTTCGCGCCGGTTTTCGGCAGCGCCACCAGTTCGAGTTTGCCGACCTCGGCGGCGGCGACCAGATGCAGGCCGATGATCTCGACGCCGGCGGCAAGGCGATAGGTATATTCACGCTCATAGATCTCGTGGAATTCCGAGACCATCTTCGTCAGGGTTTCATCGGTCACCGGACCAGCGGGCACCGGCACCTCAACGGCGAATTCCTGGTTCTGGTAGCGGCAGCGCACCAGCGGCTTCAGCGAAACCTTGTCGGGGCCGAAACCCTCGCGGGCATATTCGGCGCGGGCGCGCTCCATGGTGTGGGAAAGCAGGGCATCGAGGCCTTCGCGGTCGGTGCTTTCCATCAACCGGGTGACGAAATAGTCGCGGCGCAGGTCCGACATCATCATGCCCCAGGCGGAGAACACCGGCGCGCCGCGCGGCACGACAACCTTCTTGACGCCGAGTTCCTGGCCAAGCGCCACGCCATGCATCGGCCCGCCGCCGCCGAACACCACGAGCGTGAAGTCTCGGGGGTCGTAGCCACGGTTGACGGAGACCAGTTTCAGCGCGTTGACCATGTTGGAATTGGCGATGCGGATGATGCCGCGCGCGACGTCCTCGGGCGCATTGCCCATGCGTTCAGCCAGCTTTCCGAGCGCGCTTTCCAGCGCCGGGATATCCGCCTCGACCGAGCCGCCGCAGAAATAGTCCCTGTTGATCCGGCCAAGCGCGAGATTGGCGTCGGTTGTCGTCGCGTCCTCGCCGCCGCGGCCATAGGCGGCGGGGCCGGGCGTGGAGCCGGCCGAATGCGGGCCGACATGCAGCTTACCGAAATCATCGACCCAGGCGATCGATCCGCCGCCATTGCCGATCTCGACCAGATCGACCACCGGCACCATGATCGGGTAGCCGGCGGACTTACCGTCGCGCTCGATCCAGTAATCGGTCTTGATCGTGACCTGATTGTTTTCGATCAGCGAGCATTTGGCGGTGGTGCCGCCGATGTCGAGCGCCAGGATGTTCGGCTCGCCGATGATCCGGCCAAGCTCGGCCGCGCCCCAGAAGCCGGAGGCCGGGCCGCTTTCGACCATGGTGATCGGAACGGCCTTGATGGCATCGAGGGAATCGACGCCGCAATTCGACTGCATGATGAAAAGCTGGCCGGCATAGCCCTTGCCGGTCAGGCCGCTTTCGAGCTTCTCGAGATAACGCTGGGCCTTGGGCTGAACATAGGCCGAGAGGATGGCGGTGTTGGTGCGCTCATATTCGCGCCACTCGCGGGTGATCTGGTGCGATGCGACCACCGTTACCTCGGGCCAGCGCGCCTCGACTTCGGCCTTCAGGCGGATTTCGTGGTCCGGGTTGGCATAGGCGTGCAGCAGGCTGATGGCGATCGCCTCTATGCCCTCGGCGCGGAACAGCGCCAGCGTCTCGTCGAGCGAGGCAAGGTCCAGCGGCGTGACCTCGTTGCCGTGATAATCCATCCGCTCGACGATCTCGCGGCGGAGATAGCGCTCCACGAAAGGGGCCGGCTTCTTGTATCTGAGATTGAAGAAGTCCGGCCGGTTACCGCGGCCGATCTCGATGGAATCGCGAAAGCCCTTGGTGGTGATCAGCCCGACCTTGGCGCCCTTGCGCTCGGTCAGCGCGTTGATGACGACCGTGGTGCCATGGGCGAAGAAATCGACCGAGCCGACATCGACCTTGGCCTTTTCCAGAACGTTGAGAACGCCCTTTTCAAAATCCGGCGGCGTGGTGTCGGATTTTTCCGTGCGCACGGTCTGGACGCCGGTTTCAAGGTCGGTCTCGAAATAGACGAGGTCGGTGAAGGTGCCGCCGACATCGGTCGAGACGCGCGTGATTTTGTCAGTCATGAAAAGTCTCTGTTCAATGCGTGAAGGATGTCAGCGGCTGCGCCGGCCCGATGCGGCAAGCGCGACCGCGACGACGATGATCACGCCGGTGGTGAGGTCCTTGAAGAAGGGGTTCACGTTGAGAATATTGAAGCCGTTGCCGATCAGCGCCATCAGCAGCACGCCCGCGACCGAGCGCCAGATCGCGCCCGAACCGCCCATGATCGAGGTTCCGCCGAGGATCACCGCCGCGATCGCCTCGAATTCCATGCCGACGCCGGCCTGGGGCGATGCCATGGAGATGCGCGACACCGCGATCACGCCGGCAAGACCGGCGGCCATGCCCGAGAGCGAGAAGGTGACGATCTTGATCAGATTGGTGCGGATGCCCGAAAGGATCGCGGCCTCTTCATTGCCGCCGACAGCGAAGACGCGGCGGCCGAATGTGGTCCGGTTGAGCAGCACCATGAAGATCACCATGAAGATGATCAGCACGATGACGGCAATGTTCACCATGCCGATGCGGCCGCGGCCGATCCAGGAGAACTCGGCGATCCTGACCGGGATCAGCGCGCCGCCGGTGATCAGGATGGCGATGCCGCGATAGACGAGACTGGTGGCGAGCGTGACGAGGAAGGAGTGCACGCCGAAGCCGGTTATGATCGCGCCGTTCAGCGTGCCGAGTGCCAGCCCGATCAGTGGTCCGGCGATAATGGCCGTATAAGGATCGACATGAACGGCGATCCAGCCGGCTGCAACCGAGGCCACACCGAAGATTGCGCCGGTCGACAGGTCGAACCCGCCGCCGATGATGACGAGCGTGAGCGCGCAGGCGATGATCGCCAGCGGCGCCGACTGGTTGACGATATTGAGAAGGTTGCGGGCCGTCAGGAAACTGTCGGAAATCAGGCTGAGGCCGACCATCAGAATGACGATGATGGTGAGAACGCCGTATTCGCGGGCGAAATCGCCGGGCGTGATGGAAAAACGCCGGGCAGGTGTCTGAACGTCGCTCATGGTTGGGTGACCTCCTTGCCGCGGGAGACGGCGCCTTGTTCTTCAAAGATGCGGTGCAGTGCCTCGTCGACCGTGGTGTCCCGGCAGTCGGTCTCCGCGAAGATGCGGCCGTCGCTCATCAGATAGCCGCGATGGGAGAGGTTGATGACCTCCTCGAGTTCCGAGGAGATCAGAAGCACGGCCACGCCGTTCTCAGCCATTTCAATGATGAATTCGTGGATGCTCTGCCGGGCGCCGATATCGACGCCCCGGCTCGGTTCATCGAGGATCAGCAGGCGCGGCTTTTCCACCGCCCATTTCGACAGCAGCACCTTCTGCTGGTTGCCGCCGGAGTAGAAGGCGACCTTGCCGTCGATAGCGGAGGGCACGATGCCGAAATGGTCGATCATCTTGCGCGCGCGGCTGCGTTCCAGCCCGTGGTTGATGAAGCCGTGGCGGGAGATGCTGCCAAGCGAGGCAAGTGAGATGTTGGGACGGGTCGTCTGGGTTAGCACCAACCCCTGCTTGCGCCGATCCTCCGGCACGAAGGCGATGCCCTGGGCAATGGCGCGCGGCACCTTGAGCCGGCGGTTCTGCACGACGCCTCCTATGGCATAGCGACCGGAGACGATCGGATCGGCGCCGAACAGGGCGCGCGCGACCTCCGAGCGGCCGGAACCGACAAGGCCGATCAGGCCGACGATCTCGCCTGGAAAAATCTTCAGGGTGATATCGGAAAGGCCGGTGGCCGTGGCGACATTTTCCATCTCGACGACCGGCGTCGCCTGCTCGGCGGGACGCGGCGGAAGAGTGGGCCAACTGATCTCCGAGGCCTCGCCCAGCATGGAATCGACGAGGCTGTTCTTGGTCTCGCCGGCAATGGCGTCGGTGCGGATCACCTTGCCATCGCGCATGATTGTGACCCGGTCGCAATTGGCGAGGATATGGTCGAGAAAATGGCTGACATAGATCACGGTGACGTCGCGCGCCTTCAGCCGCGCGATCAGCTGGTGCAGGCGCTCGGCCTCGTCCTCGGTGAGCGAGGAGGTCGGCTCGTCCATGATGATCACCCGCGCCTCGCGGGCAATCGCGCGCATGATCTCGACCTTCTGGCGCTCGGCGATCCGCATGTCGGCGATCCGGCTATGCGGGTTGAGGCCGAAATCGCAGGTCTCTTCCAGCGCGTGGAAGCGGGCGAGATCGCCCTTGCGCAGAAAACCGGCGGTATTGCTTTCCAGCCCCAGGAACACGTT
>MDSV01015659.1_pt1 | contig 21351 bp, 19 predicted proteins | sample 810851 | NCBI WGS metagenome assembly MDSV01 (sample SAMN05326640, study PRJNA326480) | marine metagenome | isolation source: seawater | place: Atlantic Ocean: North East | collected 2012 | reverse complement strand
TTACCATTAAGTCTCTTCTATCTCCAACATAAGTTCTACCACTCACGGAATCCACATGTATGCCAGTGTAAGTATCAGTAGCAATATACACAGATTCTTCTAGTGTTCCAGTTTTAGAATTTACTTTTCTAATATGTCTGTCTTGTAGGAAATGTAGATTATTTGCTGCGGTAATCGTGGAGAATGTATATGGGAAAGTAACTCCATCATCGCTCACGATTAAGTAAGTTTCCCCATCGTCTAGAGTTGAAAAGGCTTTGCCTCCAACTTTATTCCATACCGAGTACTGACCGTTAGCAATTTTATATATTTGTTTAAAATTAGTTATGTTGGCAGTGTTAGTCAAATCAACTTGATCGCCAACGTATCTAACAATAGCAGGAGATACAGAGACGGTAATATCTGAAGGAAAATTCTCAGTATCAGAATTTACGGTGTAAGGAAAGGTTGCATCATCTTCAGATACAAACAAATACCCCTTTCCATACTCTAATGCAGGAAAAGCCTTACCACCATCCTTAGTCCAAGCTTGGTACGCGCCAGTGTCACTAATTCTATAAATCTGCTTAATGTTAGCAAGAATGCCAGCAGAAAGATTAGCTATAGTGATACTAGAAGTAGTATCAAAGTGTTGAACTAACTGTATGCGAGAACTTATAGCAATGCTCATGCATCAACCCTTCCGTCTGCGAGAGTAACGATTACAGGAGATCCAGAGGCCGGTGTGTATCTAATCACTTGTCCTGCAAACTGAGCATTGGCTGTAAAGGTAAAGGTATAAGATCCTCCTATGTATATATCTGCGCTAAGAGGCAGGGCAGAGCTAGAGGCGGGAACATTATAATCTACCTTATCGTTTTCAGGGGCTAAGAAGGTTACGCCATTTGTCGTATCAGTAGCTTGTCCGTTTGCAGCTGCTGTAAGTGAATTTGTAAACGAGGAAGGAGGAGCTGTAGTTGTTGTATTTGACATCTTAGAGTTTCCTATTGCGGTAGTAAAGTCATAACCAGCTTGTGGGAAGTCCCAATCAAAATCAGTAGAGATCAAAGTCAAAACATCTTTATTATCGGTAGTGCCATCTCCAAGCTGTCCGTAATTATTTCGTCCCATTGCGTACATGTCTCCAGCAGCGCTAATGACTATGCTGTGGAAGTTTCCAGCAGCAACCTTGTTCCAGTTTCTCTCCAAGCCAAGGCGCGTGAATGTATGAACTTGTTCTTGTGTTATTGTGGTAGTTGCAGGATTTGTTCCGACTCCCGGCACTATTGTCTCAGTAATTCCAGTTTTGCCTATCTGACGGAATTCATTGTTGCCACAAACATAAAGTTCTCCAGCGTTGTTGATGGTCAAAGAGTGTTGATATCCAGCAGCAACAGCTTTCCAGTTGTCGAGTGTTCCAGCGTTAAGTATGACGTTACCCCCAGCGTCTTTCTTAGAAATCTGCTGTGGATAATTTTGGTTTTCAAGCACTGCAATGTTGGGCCATCTTGTACGATGAAGTCCTAGTTGACCAGCATCATTCCTGCCCCAAGCAAAACATTGACCTTCAGAGTTCAAGGCTAGAGTGTGCATGTAGGCAGAAACAGTTGTCCAGTTGTTTTCAATACCAATCTTAGTTGGGGTCAGAACATCTATGAAAGTTCCATTTCCTACCTGTCCGTATTCGTTAGAACCCCAAGCATATAGCTCTCCAATTGAACTAATAGCTAGAGTGTGGGCAGTGCCGCAGAATACTTTAGACCAAGTAATATTTGCAGCAATTCTGGTTGGCGTCAAGACTGTGGCTCTATTGCCGTTGCCAAGCTGACCAAGATTGTTAGCGCCCCAAGTGTAAAGCGCGCCATTTGAATCAATCGCTGCGCTGTGATGATCTCCAGCAGCAACTGAACTCCAGTTTTTGCCAGAACCTATCTCGACGGGAACTGGAGCGTCAACCTTAGTACCATCACCAACTTGACCGTTTATATTCCATCCCCAAGAATAAAGATCACCAAGTGTATCTATTGCAAGAACATGAAAATCTCCAGCTGATAGCTCAGAAACATTGCCTATATCCAACTTAGTAGGAGACAGGCTGAATAATTCACTAGTTCTGTATCCTAATTGATTATTACCATTATAACCCCAAGTGTATATAAAGTTTGAATAATCTGAAGGAGACAATGTAGTAGTCGTAGTAGTCGTTGTAGTTGTAGGAGCTGCGGTAGTAGTAGTCGTTGTAGCGCAAGAGCTATACTCTGGACATCCATCCACATCAACTCCAGTTATCGTTCTCCAAGTTTGATTGCCGCAGTCTGGAGCCAGAGTAGTACAAGATGGTGGATACGTTGTGGTTGTAGTTGTACTCGTTGTAGTGGTGGTAGTAGTAGTTTGAAAAGGAAGCATCTTAACCCTTTTCCACTCAGTACTCGTTTTGAAATATGCGTAAGTATCATCAAACGTTATTTCTCCCAAATCTCCAGCGGCGCTAGAGCTTGCTATGGTTTCTCGTTTAATGTATGAATTACCGCTAGGAGCAAGCAAGAGAGATTCTAAAGAAATATTTTTGTATTCACTAGCGCTGGAATCCCAAATAGCAATCTTGTCACTAGCTTGAGAATCAGAAGAAGTAAGATTGTCATAGAGATTTTCTGAGGTAAGATTAATGTCAGCAGTATATATAATACCTGAAGCTGTAGAAATATTAGACGCAGTATAGTATAAAATGTCTGGGGCGTCTTGTGGAACTACAAAAGTTAAAGTCCCACTAGTTATACCATTGCCTGTAACTCCATCATCAAAAGCATCATCTGTGTTAACAACTGGTGCTGTCTTTACATAGAAAGGAGTTCCAGCGGAGTCAATATTAAAGTAGTAGGTTAAACCCTTTTGTAAGAAGATATTTGGGTTTAAATCGGTAGAAGTTCCAACGTTGCTAAATTCATACTCACCACCACTTTTTACAACGTCAAATGTATTTTTGACAGCATTAACATCGGAAGTTAAAGCACCAGATACGGTACTAACATCAGAATTAACTGAAGTCAGATTGTCATCAATTTGAGATTGTAGATTACCGGAACGCGCGATACTGTCTGTATTGACAGCACCAGAAGCTGCTTGTAGGTCACTAAAGCTGGAATATACAGAACTCAAATCTGGAATGTCTTCTAGAGTTAGATATCTGAATTCAGGGTAGTTCGGATCACAATCACCGGGACAGCCACTTGCGGGGCCAGCAAAAACAGTGCCTTTATTTTGTTGCTTGAGTAGAATAACTTGATCAACAACGCCACTTAGTTCAATTACTAAGTCTGATCCAGTTTCACTATTAGTTTGATTTTTCTCAAAGTGTAACAGCTGGTTTCCACCAGTATAAGTTGCATCGCCATTATTTTGTGCGGGGAAGACAACTCCAGATGAACCTACGTAGAAGCCTGAAGCTTGAACAGAAGATTCAAATCCATTGCCACCAACTTCAATTCCATAAGACGGATTGGGACTCAAGATGCCTAAACGATGATTGTCAGAATCCCACACGATATCATTATCATAATTCAGTATGTTGCTAGACGACCAAAAAGCAAGACCGCTGGCTTGAGGAAAATTAAGATCAGCGACACCAGAGCCAATGTATACTGAGTGAGTTGCTGGATATGTAACATAAACTTCTTTAGTGCTTTGTGGAAAGTCTACCAAGCCATTATTTGCTAGACTACTTCTAGTGGGAAATCTTTGAACAGAATTCAGGCTAGTTGGTTGATCATAGTGGAAGATACCAGAGCCAACCTCATAATTGGTTCCATCGGTTACGGCATAAAACAGAGCATCTCCGCTAGCGTAAACATCGCTGAATGCACTAAAGCCACCAACGACTCCATCTAGAGCAAGATCGCCAGTACCAACTGTTAGGCTAGTCTCTTTGACTCTATCTGCAATAATGATTAAGTTATCTGACATGATTCCCTCTTAATTTATTAGACTACGCTGTTTGTAATGGTTGGTGTAGTTTCTTTGGTTTCACCAGTGACCGTACCATACACTACGATGTCTACTACGGCAGCGTCAACATAAGCATTACCTTGACAGTCGGCTATAATGCCTACAGACATATAGTTTGCAGTTCTTTCCACGATACCAACAGTATTCTGTTCAAAGTTGGTAGCAGTGGCTCCAGCAGTACGACCATTACTAGTGCCAATAGCTATATATAAAGTGTCAGGAAAGGCTTCTGTAAAAGTAATTTTGTATCTACCAACATGAGTACGTTCAAGAGATGCTATGTTAAATGAGTTATTAACTTCGTTTACGTTAGAAGAATTATTCCAACCAAAAGATATCCAAGCCTTAGCTACACCTTTAGCATTTGCCATCTTTGAACTATCAGTATTGAATTCTACAGTAGATTTAGAACCAACGTTGATGGTCTCATTGCTAGCATCAACATAATCGAACTTAAAACCTCTATCATTATACGTACCGCCCAAGCTGTCTACATTACCACTGGCATTAATCCAGTTGTCGTCTGTAGCAAGGTTAGCAGTCAAATGTCTACTGCCATTAATTGGTATATACTGCGTGTGTTCATCTCCCGTATCAAGATCCGCTAAGGCGTTATGAGAGATATTAGCAGCGCCGGGATAGGCAACGTACTGAAAAGTATTGCCATTATTGGGAAAGCTAATTCCAGATTCTACAATCAAAGATCCAGAATCAGTACTTTGCGGATTCGCCGCTTGTATTTTAACATTTTTTAAGAATGGTGTTTCTGTTTCAAAATCTCCACTTCCTACAACGGTCGTGATGGATAAAGCAACATCCTTAATGTTTTCACGAACGTCTTCAGCAGATATCAGGCCAGCATTATTGTTAGCCAGATCATCGTCTATTCGTGTTGTAAGGTCACTCAATTTTCTTGCAGGCATTTTCTATTCTCCTTTAATGTCTAAAATAATTTCCTCTGTGATTGTAACTGTCACCATGTGTACGTCTCACAAAGTCACTGCCGGGACTGTATGGGCCAAGTATAGCTTGCCCAGCAATACTGTTTCCAGCGCTATAATCTAAAAGCGCAGATTCATATTTAGAGCATAAGTCTTTGTACAAGACAACTAACGTTGAGGCAACTCCACGCAAATCTATAGAAGAAGGCCCATCTTTTATAGATATCGCGTTTCCAGATTCAGATCTAACCTCACTACCTAATATTATACAGGATGTCTTTAAGGATAACAGCGTAATAAAATCATTATCTAAGGTAGCAGACGCAGTTGGGTCTGGACTCAAAGAGGTTCCAGAAATATCAATCGTGTAATCTTGCGAAAGGTCTACCTGAGAAACAATCAATTGAGCGGCAACCAAAATGGTCTTTTGGACTCTATCATCTGAGAAAGATGGAGAACTTGTGTCTAGGTCATTAAGAAGATGACGAACTATAGTTGTTATATCTGTCTGCCAAGACATGTCTCACCTTTCCGTTGTAAATGCTGTAATATACTAGTTTATACACTTAACACTGAATAATATTAAATTGGCTACTAACTGAAATTGGCCTGTATTCACTACCTATTTTAATTGCTATAATATAATCACCCTGCTTGATAGGATTGTGAATATCTCTATGTTTGATACCAGCCGTGCCTCCCCCCACAAGGTTGAGAGTTCCATTCTGAGGGGTGTTTATGCTAGAAGCTTTAGGGATATCAGATGAAGCGGTTCCCTCTATTACAAGGCTGTCTAGGCGGGTTTCTAGGGATTGACGGTCGCTATCCAGCTCAGACAATGTTTTGTCGCTACTTTTTGGTCCGCTCTCAATAACAGTACCATCAGAGAATTTGATAGATCCTAGCACCTTTAGGTGTCCTCTGACCTCTGCGTATGGACCATTTGAAGTATTATAATGAGTAACTGGAATATCCAACGGAGCATCAGAATGATCTAACGTGAGGAGGGTGCTTACCTTATTGCCTTTAAATTTGAAATTTAGTTGAGTGTCCGTGTGGTCTGCGCCGTCTGTATCAGAAACTAAGATTTCTTTAGAATTAAGCTCTAAAGCCTGAGTATTTGAGATGTTTTGTATTTTTAGCAATCCATCAGAAGGAACCTCTACAAAAGTCTCAGTAAGGCTAGGGCCAACCTTGCCTCTAAGCAGGGGTGAGCTATCACTCATTCCAAGTACGAAATTATAGTCAGATTCTAGAGAGTTGCCAACGTTAGGGCCAATACATATATTATGACTTAGAGTGCTAGGTGTCTTAAATGTGTCTTTGCCGATAGCAATATTATTTGATCCAGTTGTGGTTGACTCTCCAGCAGATGAGCCGTAAAAAGTGTTATTACTGCCTTCAGTCACGGATTTGAGAGATGAAAAACCAAAACCAGTATTATCTGTACCAGTAGATGACTCTTTACTCGCAAAAGAATCTGCTCCACCGCTTGTATTTTGATCAGATGAGAATATCAGCCCATCGTCAGGATTGGCACTGTTTCTTACCAAGTTAAATAAATTACCAGAACTATCTACAAACATTAAGTCTGAACTTTGATTGACATCCCCTTCTCTTTCTTTTACGAATAGAGATCCATAATCTTGAGCAGAAACGGGCGCTCCACTCGCGTGATGCAAGCCAATTGACGCTTCCGTATTGAGAGCATCTCCTACAGCAAGATAAAAATTGTAAGACCCGCTAGTTTCATTCAGTATCCCAACCGAAGAACTTTTAGATCTGATTATACTGGAGTCATTATATGTTATATCTACATAATCTTCAGATAAATGTACTTTTGCGTTTGTATCTATATTAGACAAAAGGACACCGGCGCTTTTGGACACACCAGAAGATTCGATTTTGACATATGTATTATCAGTAGTCTCTACGTGCAAAGCTTCGTCTGGCAAATCTTCACTGTCCAGATTTGTAATTTTTAATAAAGCATTATCATCGTCTCTAGACAATATAAGTTTATTTAGAGGTTTTCTGTATGGAGAACCTGAGCGCAAGCTGTGAGACTGAATGGACAAGAAAGAATTAGTATCAGTGCTACTACCATGATCTGTATAACTAAAAGCAAAGCCAAGGTAGGGATTATCAAAATTAGTGTCATCAGAGCCAGATATCTGACTCAAGAACCTTTGCGACATAACTCCACTTGATGGAGAAAGAAGAGACGAAACAAATTCATTAGTATTTTCTTGGGCTACGAAATTTACATTACCAAAGCCCAAATTATTACCTGACTTAAATGTTCTGTCCCCAAAATAAAATTCTGAATTAGAAATGTCCAGAGCGTGACATGTATCGCCAGATACTATATTTACGCTGTGTACTCCAGAAGATAAAATATAATTAGATTTAAGATAACACTCTGAACCTAACTCTATACTGACATTGCTATCCCAGTAAGATTTACCTAAGATATCATTGGTGAAGAGGAAATTATTAGTATTTAAATTGTGCGGCTGAAATGTAAATGTATAATCTCTGTCATCGCTAGAGTGTATGAACATACCAGCGCCTACAAGTTGTGAGTCGCTGAGATGAGGTGTTACCTCTACGTGGGAAGTATCAGCTATATAATCATAAAGACTATTTGGACCACCACCATCTAGAGAGACGTTGAATGCTTGAGATCCTAAATGAATTGTTTTATCTAAGTAATGTGTGCTGTGGACAAAGCTGGCATTACCAATGGTTGCGTTGTTTGTTACGTCTAGGTCATAAGCAAAGACTTTCTTAATCCTATTTGATGTAGACCCTAGATCTACTGCATTGTTAGTCTCTGGAATTAAGTCAAAGTTAAATGTGACATCTGTACCAGAAGAAAACTTTTGAGTCTCACTTAAATATAGATTATTAGCCCTGACTGAAGACCAATAAAAATTACTTAAACCTAAGTCGAATGAGCTGTGGACTGAAGGGGCAATGTCTCCAGAAGTTTGGAGCGTGGCTGAGTTTGCCAATTCGTCAGAGTTAATAACAAGTTTGTTACTTTGTAAGTCGCCGTACATCAATGGCGTTACATTTATGCCACTTGGATCGGCGCAGATTGCTGCTTCGTCTACGTCAGCAGAACCTAAGAAAAATTTATAACTATCGCTAGCGCCAACATAATAACCAGCACCATGTCCTATAGCTATATTGTTACTACCAGTTCTGTTTGAGAGAAGGGAGTAGTTGCCAACGCCTAAGTTGTTAGAACCAGTAGTATTTCCATAACAACCATAATAACCAAAAGCGTTGTTGTCAGAACCATAGACATTTGTATATAATGACTGAGAGCCTACAGCTGTGTTCCTCTCGCCTTCAAAATTAGTGCGGAGTGCTGAAAAGCCAAATGCAGAATTATCTACGCTTTGATAATTATTAAAATTTATTCTTTCTATGGCAAACTGACCAGCAATAGTAGATCTGGTCGCTGGTGTGCTGTAGTTTTTACCAACAAGATCAATGTCTTGCAAAATAGAGGGGAAAGAGTCAATAACGTCAAGTAAATTATGCCTAAGATGATAAGGCTCGATAGCTTGAGAAGCGTTATCAGAAAGCTCACTTTTGATATTGTTTATTAGCTGGTTTTTGCCTAACAACATGAATCTGTTCCTGTCTGAGAAGTACGCTAATTAAAACTAATTTCTAATGCATTGACATCAAATTTTATACTATCTCCAGTGTAAACATATCTAGGATTATTTAACTCTGCGTACATTAACAGATTACCAGATCCATGAACCTCATTGTCTAAAATAGCAATACCAGAAACCCAGCCCCAATCACTTAAAGCTGTGTCAAATACAATTTGTGATGCATTTTTCACAAAGCCGTTTCCGTCATAAAGAAGGTATCCGGGGTTGCTTGCGACTCCACTAGCGTCAAGAGTCTTGGGTGCATAGAATATTGTAGAGCCAAACTGGTCAAACGTGTACTCTTCAGCGTCTGCTGGATTAGCACCATTAGCTGTGTCAGCAGCTTCCGCAGAGGACTCTGAGAGATACAAAGGGTAGAAGTATCCACTATGATCAACCTGTTCGCTGTATATAGCAAATGCAGTCAATTCGTCTACTCCCGTGTCATTCCACTTAGAATTACCATTTTGAGACGGGTCGCCAAGGTCTACGCGATCATAGCCGGTAGAACCAATATTGGACTGAGTGGGGATTTCGGGAATTGAAGCGCCGTCATCAGAATCTTTGGCTACATCAGAAGTCAATGCTATGGCAATTTTAGACGGTTTACTTAAAGGTGTTGTTCTGAACAAGTGATTGAGTACACCAGACTCTAGATAATCTGACAAAGCAGCCATAAGGGTTTCTCCGTTACTTTTCCTATAGGACGTTATCTAACGATATATACACAAAAATAAAGCCACCCCCAAGTTTGAAGGTGGCTTTTTCTTTGGTAGTCGCTGTTTCAGCCTTAGAATGAGCCAAGAATGACTCTTCTATTGTCCAAAACGCCAAAGCCAAGCTCTGCGAAACCATAATAGCCAGCTCTTTGCTGACGATGAAGAGTTGGGTCTTCAAAGACTTGCAACTGCTCCTTAACAGGCATTACAAAGCTGTCGTTAGACGACTGATCAAGACCAACAACAAGCTCAGTGTCGCTGGACTCCAATTCTCCATTAAGCGCAGAAGCACTGTCGAAGAACGTAGTGTACTCTTGACCAACGCCAAGCTCGTCAAGATCATGAAGGTTTACACCAAAGATGCGCGTGATAGGAGCGCCACCTTCTGGAGCGGAATAGATTTCGCGGCGAGTTACCTCGTCAACTTGATCCAGACCCCAGTTGCGAACGTCTTCAAGTGCTTCTGGTGAAACATAAAGATCGGTCAGACGACCACGACCAACAGAGGCGCTATTGCCACCACTGTTACGGCGCATAACCGTTTGCATAAGAGAAACGAGTCTCTTGGAAAACATACCAGCAACTGCGTCACCGTCATAAACAAGAACGTTTCGGTCAACTCCAGCTGCGAGAATGGTGTGCCATCCATCATCATTCATCTTCTTAACAAAACCGGCTTCCATGACTTGCATGGCGCGACCAACAATGTCCCAACGTGCTTCTCTTGCGTATCGGAGGAGGTAATCAACCGATGATGCAATGCTGTACGTTGGAATCATTACGTAGTCACCTTCAACCGAACGCTCTGGAATTCTACCATGACCGGGATTGGTATAAGCGACATGTTCGCCTTCAAGTCCGGGGCTGATAAGATCAAGAGGAAACTCAGTTGTTGAACCAGCTTCTACGTTGATGGTTTCAAAGATGTTTCCGAGGATGTTACCAACAAGTACACCCTTTCGGAGTGGAAGCTCAAGAGCTTTAGCGAACTCACGCTGCGCTGCTGATGCTTTATTGATGTCTGAATCCCCTGATTGCTTCAGGAGACTAAGAAATTCATCACTAGGTCTTTCTGTAATAGGCATATTAAATTTCTCCTTAGTTATATTATATTGATCAGGGAAGGTTTACTTCGACTTTGGCATAACCGTCAGCATCCTTAGCTGATAAGAATCGGCCTACTACCTTACCATTACTACCAGCAGCGTTGCTAAGATAGCCAACTTCAGAACCACTTGTAGCGTCCGAAAGATAAGCAACATCACCAACAGCGACATCTGGGGAAAGGCTAGATTCGATAGCATTAGTTACTACGTAACCCTTGCGAAGAATAGTAACCTTACCACCCTTTTGTACCTCATCCTTATGTTGGTTGAGGTGAGTTCGTGTGAGATCCTTGTCAACAACGTCGTTGAGAAGGATTCCAGCTGGTACGCTAGCAGAAACAGCGGCTTCAGCTGCAACGACAGCTGCACCCTGATCCATAGCAGCGCCAAGTGCGGAACCGCCTTGGTATGTAACTACAATACCGCGATCAAGCGCCGTGTTGCAGAAAAAACTGATATCAGTCTGGAGTTCGTATCTATCTGATTTTAGAGCCATAATTATTTTCTCCTTTAATTATTTGCTAAGTACGTTGTTTTCGAGCCAAGCAGCGACACTTGCGCGTGTGGCTTCAATTTCTTCATCTTCATTGGATGAATCTACCAAAGTAGCTTCTGTAGTTTCTACACCTTCAAGTGCAGCTTCAGCAGCTTCTTCAGCGACTTCTTCAGCCTCTGTTTCTTCTGCTACTTCTGCCTTAACTGGTGGTTTAGCCTTAGCCTTGTCATCATCTGACGTAGGTTTGGCCTTTGCTTCCTCTTCTTTGTCGTCTTTGACGGTAGCCTTTTTCTTCATCTTGTCCATTGCTTCTACAATGGCAGCGAAAGACTCATCATCAAAGTCTGCATAGGAAGCGAGGGATTCTTCAGCTTCTTCAGCATCAAAACCAAGGTCAATAAGAGAAGCCTTGCGAGCTTCAGTCTTCTTTTCCTTCTTCATCTTTTGAAGTTCTTCCATTTTTTCCTTCATGTCAGCTTCAACTTTTTCAGCTGATGCTTGAAGTTCTGCAATGGATGTGTCTTTTTCAGTAACTGCTGCTTCCAAAGCTGCGATAGCTTCTTCTTTTTCAGCAATTGTTGTTTCGAGTTTTGCCACAGCTTCATCGAACTCCTTAGTGGAGGCTTCAGCAGCTTTGGCACGAAGAGTATCATTTTCTTCTTTAACAGATGCTAGCTCACTAGTAAGATCGGCAAGCTGCTTCTCTAAAAGATTAGTGTCTGACATGTTCTTTTCTCCTTGTGAAAGTAAAATAGAATTATTTGATTTAGAGCTTACGCAGAAAGCTTTGCTAGCATCGAGAATGACACTTCTTGGATTAGCAGGCTTGGAAACCAAACCTTTTCCAGAGAAGGATATCTCTCTCAATGATCTACCTATTTTATAGCCTTCGTATTCTCCATCACCACCGTAGGCGCGTAAATGCTTTGTTAGAAACGCAGAACCCTCATTTCGTTCAAGAAGTTTTGCATTTCCTTTTCCATCTAATAAAGCATAGTCAAATCCAGCGAAGAGACATTCCATAGAAACAAACCATTTGCCTTCTTCAATTTCAGCAATGATCTGTGACATACGGTTTCTATTTTCTGGATCAGTCCAGCTATTATATAACACAGCCTCAGTGATGATATCAAAATCATCCGGCTGAGTGTCGGACTCTATCTTGTCGCCATTACGATCAACAACATAGCTTCCTGTAATATGTCCAATGATATCATTCTCATTGTGCATAAAATTGAATTGTTTATCTTCAGGTGTGTCTCTAGCAGCCCAAGTCGCCTCAGACCTAAACACATCATCGTTTTTATTCCATCCAGTAGAAACTAAAACAGATGTTATATAATATAAATCTACCTGTTCTGGATTAGCACTGCTGGCTTTGATTTTCTCTTCAATTGCAGGAGATAATGAAGGTACAACGTCAGCATGTACAGCTGGCGCACAATAGGCGATACTTGCACTAGATTGCACAATGTCTGCCACGCCATCTGTAATTTCTTGTTTGTATATCTTCATATTTTACCTCTCATCAACATTATACACATTTTTTTTGAAAAACTAATATTTATGTGATTTCTTCGACGAAAAGGGCCACAGTACTATTTCTGTACTCTTCAAGGGTCATATCGTCTAGGTTGATGCCGAGGTTATTCATTTTTTGTAAAAACGACTTTGGAGCCAATAAACCACTGGATGCCTTCTCTTTTACTAAGGCGGCAGAAACGGTTTCCATAGGTTCTAAATTAGTAAATATATCTATTTTAATTTTCTCTAATATATTAACTTCTGACTTGGTTAATTGCCTTAATGTCTTTTTGTCTTGAGAGCTAAGATATGCTTTATTTATAGTGTTAGAAATCTCTGAGAATGACTTACTTGCCCAAGGGAATAACTCAGCTAGCCCCGGCGAAGACTTAGGTGTTTCCACCCTTTTCTTTCTAGGTCCATCGTCTTTCTTGAACAAAGGTCTGCCGTTAGGATCAGAAGGTTTTTCGTTTTGCTCAGGAGCTTGCTTGGGTTGATTCTGCTTGTTGATCTTTCCTTGCTTGTCAATCTTTTCCATATCTTGCTTATGATTAGCATTATGAAAAGGACTTGCTTTGTCTGGACCAACGGTGTCTCTCTTGTTGATTTCGCGCTTGAGTCTGATGTTTTCAATTTGAGGTATTTCTTTGAATCTTTCAAGAAGAGTCTCATGACTGATGATATCTCTATCTGCCAATTGTATAAGAAGATTCTTCTCTGCTGCCTCGTCAGATAGTGACATTTGGTCAAACTGAACGTGAGCCTTATACCTAAAACCCATAGATTTTCTTACTATTTCTAATTCTTTTTCCCAGAATTTTACCAGCAAGTCTCTACCGTACTGCAATCTTTCTACTAAGGTTTTAAGAGAAATGAAGTTGTTGGTAAATCCACCACCATTAGTAGCCATGCCTGTTAGAGTGGGTGGAACGCCTAGCCCTGCGTAAATACTATTTAGGACAGAGCTGTATTTTTCTGACCCTAAAAATTTGTACACTTCACTGTGCGACTCTGTGAACGACAACTCTGGACCCCAAACCAGCTCCATTGTGCCTCCACCAACATTACTAGAAAGAATGTCTCTTAGTTTATTAATAGCTGCTTTATTGGGAAGAATCTTGTGATCCAAGCTACCAAGAGTCCATAATCTAATATTAGATATAGCGCCATCTAAGGCAGACAAGTCAGCAAGTCTCATTTTTTCCAACATAATAATGTCGTCTAAAATAGCATAAATCATGGGGTTGGCCCACTGCTTCCAATCGTCTTTCTTATAATAGGCTATGCTTAATCGTTCTGCGTCTAGAGGTATCTCTTTCTCTCCCCTAATTAGGCTTTGCTTAACAGCTGGAGGGAGTGTTTCAAGAACATGGTTAGGAATGTCACCAGCCTGAAACTTATCAAGAAATGAGTTAGTTGATATAGTATAATTCTGAAGTCCCATAAATAATGAGAGATTGCCGTCTTTCATTTTAACTGTTAATGGGTTGAAAAAGTTATATCTCCAAGGTATTTGATTTGGTGGAGGATTGGGTAGCTCGACTTTAATATCAGAAGCCAAGGATTTCATATAGTCCTTCAATTGAGGAGTAATATCAGCATAACTCCTATACATAATGACATTGCCTGTTTTATAGAGGTTATTGAGAAATCTCTCTGACCTCTCCTTGCCATTAACGCTCTTAAACCACTGTTGATAGAATTTTTCCACAGTCCTGTCTCTATGCACGATTTGTATACCTTGACTGCCAAAGTCGCCCATCAAGTCAATAACATTTCGTATAATGCCAACTTTATCGTAAGCATCCATGCACATTTTAATAATACGTCTTTGCTGATGCGGAACAGCTTCGTCAGGTCTAAAAGCATAGTAGTCTCCAGAATTAAATCCGGGCTTAACCGACCTATTAGGTTCTATATCAATGAAATGCCTATAATGAGATCCAGTAGATTTACTCAATCCAGCATAAGAATTTATATTGTCATTAAACTCGGACATTGCTTTAGACTTACTGCCAAAGTTGTCTTCATCCCAAGTTATCATTTCTTCATTCATATTGTTTTGCCTCAATTGGATTGATAGTCGGACTATACAACTTAATACACATCTTTCATTGAATCTGAGAACCAGCTAGGTGCATTATATGGATTTTCTTTCTTATCAGCCTGCTTAAATCCTCCTGTAGCAAATCCTCCATAGAATTCGTACTCGGCCTGCGTAGGCGTCCTCTGTATCGTTCTAGCCGCCATATTAGCCATCAATAGCGCAGAATACCTATCCTTTCTCATCTTGCTCTTTTTGCCAGTTCCTATAACCACCTGTGGGGTATCCCACCTATCACGACCAGCAGAAGTTTGAGTCATTTGTATCATAGATAATTCGTCCTTAAGTTCCTCTATATCCATTATACATTCTTCTAACGTATCAAACATTCTTCCTTTAATATTATCTTCATGTTCTGATATAGAAAGCGATAACGGATCTACAAATGGAAACAACAAGGACTTGTCCTCAAAATCTTTTCTCATGCCGTGATTAGCTTCTGCTAACCAATCGTACTTAGCGAACTGGCACATTTCTAATACATGTAATCCTCGCTCCCCATCCGTGTCTTTTGGTTTGTCGTCATCAATTACAGGCCACAGGGCTACTTCTCCTTCTCTCATTTTGTCCTTATCGTGTAGAGACTCCATCACAGCAACTCCACCGCCCTGAGCATCCATAGCGATATGCAAGCATGGGAACAACTTCATTAAGTCTCTAATCTTTCTACCGCAATAAGCATAAAAATCGGTTTCTGTAGAATATCCCTTTTTTACCTTTTCTTTGTGTTCTGATCTAGTAGTGGTCCAGCAATGCACAATCTTCCTATAAGACGCCTCTATTTCTAATACTACTATGCTGAAATTATCTACTTCAGATGCGGGGTCAACACCAAATATATATCTTTTATCTTGATTACCAATAAGTACAGGCTCAAATATAATAGGGTTATTTTCGGAATCTTTAACGTCTCCCGAATTGGAAACTACGCAAGATTCAATAAGAGACCTCTTGAAAAAGCCTTGGCTATCTCTGGTGAAACAAGCGCCGTATTCCATTTGATATATACCAGTGTGAACTGTAGCTTTAGATCTGGCTACTTGGTCTGCATCCATAAAGCCTTTAGGCAATAATTCATAAGGCATACGAATAATTGAATACTGCGTCCAATCAAAACTCTCTGGTGGATCTTCTCCAAATATCTCTCTCAATTTATTCAGCTGGCCTCTGCTCTGTATAATAGACTTCCATTTTTTCCAGTACGTAGCAAAATGATTAAAATCATAATAAGCAGTTCCAGACAAAATAATCTGATTGTCTTTTTTAACTTCCGTCTCTTCTTCTTCTATAATGATACCTAATTCTTCTGCTTTTTTTCTAGCAGCCATCTTTTTCACATTTTCTACTGGGTCGGCGCTAACGGCAGCAAAACCAGCTACGACGTTTTCAAATATTTCTCTAGGGATAGAAGCGAATTCGTCAGCAATAATATCATTAGCTCTCTGGCCTCTAATCTTCTGACCATCACCAAGAGGTAGACAAGTAACTGTGCTATCATTTAATCTTAGTGTACACCTATCTGTGTCTCTACGAGGCCCACTATCTCCATCACACAAGTCTCTGAGCATAGGAGAATTTCTCCACATAGTTTCCATGTATTCAAACAATACCTTAGATTGTCTAAATGCTGCACCTACTACAACTACCTTTCTTTTAGGAAGTATCAACGCTCGAAGAACAGCGTACAAAGACAACATAAAAGATTTACCAAAACCTCGGCTAGCGATCAACATGGGGAACTTGCGATTCCATATCTCTTTCAAAAATAAAGATTGAGATGGTAATAGTTGTATATTTAAAACTTCCTGAGTGATAAACGACAAATACTCTGGCCTAGTCATTAACCATGCTAACTTAAGGTTAAAATCCTCTTCTGAAGGATTAAGTATAGACATAGGATTAAACAAATCTGCTTCTACAGAATCTAAGCCTAACCAAGCTTCATCAATAGTTTTTAATTTAGACTTTGCCACGAATCAACAACCTTATCTGCAAAACCATAGTTGACTGCTTCATTAGCAGTAATGTACCAATCCCCAGACTTAAGCTTAGTACTAAGATAATTCTTTACCTTTGTACTAGCGCCCTTTCCGTATTTTTCCACAAAGAAATTTCCTTCTACGCAACGTTTAGCATATACGCTTAACATAATATCGCAAATCTGTTTTTCATACTTTACTAAGTTCTGTACGCTAAGGTATTCTCCAATAGCAGCGGTAGATCCAAAATGAGACATGAAATATGTGTTAGGAGTAATATACCTAGTATCAGCTGCTTGAAAAATAATACTACTCATTGACTCCACTTGACCATATGCAACAATAGTAACATAACACCTAGACATGGTAATAGCATCGAAAATAGCCATACCATCAGACCACTCCCCTCCCACGCTATGCATATGTATTGTAACCTGATCAGAAGACTTGGCGTCTAAGGCTCGTAGGTTTTTAATAAAGGTGTTGGACATCTTGTACTCAACACCCGGATTCTCTTCATCATTGCTACCGTAATGATTATGTAAGAATATCTCTCTAGATGCAATATTGCAACTATAGTTATGATAATCATACAGTATATCTTTTTCGGTCATTTTAATTCTTTCTCCCGATAGTGTACATTTCATTAACACGTTTAAAAATACTACTTACAGCTAGAAAAGCTGCGCGCTTGTCTCCGCAGAATAATACATGTACATCATTGTACAGCTCAAACTCTATAAGACATTTTAGCATATATCTACCAGTAATTTTTACAGCAGCCTTGTTTTTGATTGGTATCCTAGTTTCTTCAGGAAAGCTTAATAAGTCTGATAATGAAAATTCCAGTACTAGGTATTTGAATGGAAATGGTTTCATTCTTTCAATTTCATTTAAGAAAGCATGTTTCTTTGATCCAAGATTAATAGCCAACTCTTCCACGCAGCCTTTTCTTTCTACACATATCTTATCTTCCATGCCTTCTATAGAGTAATCTCCTGTATCTAATTTCTGTTCTATCATTCCAGCACAAGTATTAAATTTGCCGAAATAATATCCCTCTTGTTCGCGCGTGTCTTTAATCACTGTAAAGTCAGGCGCTTGTTTGTATTTAGCCATCTTGTATTATCTCTCTGAATAGTGTTTCGTAGTGGGGTTCTTTGCCTGTTATTGATTTATGGCAGTATTTACATAATGTAATTCCGTTTGAGGTTTCGTATCTTAAGGAAGAAGCCCCAGACCACTTTGTAATATGGTGGACTTGTAAATTTTTTTTATTTTTACATCCCGGCATCTTGCATTTGAATTTGTCCCTCTTTAGAACTTTGAGTCTAAAGTCTTTATACACGGGGTCGTCGTAATTTCTCATAAGCATTCTATTCTGTCGATACGTAGCAATCGCCTTACTTTTCTACACAATATCCTAGTTTTGATGGTTTTATCCCTTTTAAGTAGCTCATTTTGTATTCTGTTCATCAGAGAACTACACACATCGTCAGGATTATCCCCCTCTAAAATATATAACGAAAAAGGCTGACCGTACTCTCTGAGGCAGTAGGGTTCCAGTTCCAGATATAAATCTGACAAATCTATTGATATTCTATAATTTGGCATCCAGCATCATTTTAACCAATCCTTGAAAATCGTACTGTGGTTTCCATCCTAACTTTGATCTAGCTTTAGAGCAGTCTCCTCGTAAATAGTCTACTTCGCATGGTCTGTAAAATTCTTTATCTATGACTACAAATCTACTCCAATCTTCTATGCCAGCGTAAGCAAAAGATTCTTCTAAAAAATCTTCTATCGTGTGAGTCTTCCCTGTACATATTACGTAATCATCAGGTTCTTTTTGTTGCAGCATAAGCCACATAGCCTTAACGTAATCTCCTGCAAAGCCCCAATCTCTAAAAGCTTTTAAATTACCTAGTCTTAATTTAGGAAATGATTCTCGATGTATAATTATATGATCGTCTGTAAAGTCAGTAGGAAATCCTACGTCTCCCTCATAAGAGATCCATTTTTTAAAATTAGATATCCAATTAATTATTTTTTGCGTGACAAAATTCTCACCTCGTCGTGGGCCTTCATGATTAAACAAAATACCAGAACTAGCATGAATGTTATAAGCATCCCGATATATACGAACACAATGATGGGCAGCGCACTTAGCGATTGCATATGGTGAGTTAGGCATGAATTTAGTTTGTTCATTTTGATATTTCACTCCGTTCCTATCTATATCATAATTGCTACCAAACATTTCGCTAGAAGAAGCTTGATAAAATTTGGCTTTAATATTTAGATCAACCATACACTGTAAGACATTCAGGCATCCCTTGCCCGTAACGTCCCAAGTGACTGCTGGTTGCTTAAATGAGGTTGCCACATGCGATTGTGCCGCTAGATTATAGACTTCATCTACATTGTCGTTATCTTTGAATATATTAATTACACTACTGACATCCGTAATGTCTCCCTCGATTAACTTGAATTTTTTATTAGAAGATAGATGTTTTATTCTCTCTGTTGTATCTACACTGCATCTTCTCGCTACTCCTACGACTTCATAGTTTTTTTCAAGCAGCAAATCTGCGAGATGGCTTCCATCCTGTCCCGTAATGCCCGTTACTAACGCTTTCATTCTATTGCCTCCAAGACGCCCTAAAATAATGTCTACAATATGCTTCCTTGTTATTTACAGACCAAAAGTCAAAGTGTAATACTTTTGCGTCTTCACAAACCACCTCATGTATCTCGCCTTCTTTGTAATTTAAATATGACCTTAAATGTCTAGTCAGATACACTGGCCCATAGGGATTCTTTACATGGTACTTCTCATCTGTTATATTATTAATTACGCTATTGAGTATCGCGTGGTTTGGTGTACTAGCAAAAAAGGCGTTTGTTACCCAGTTTCCAGCGTGAGGACGCAGCGCCATGAATGTTAAATTTTCTGTCAGAAGATTGTCGATATTCTTGTAGCATTCCACATCTGTGTCTATGTAGACACCTCCCAGTTTATTAACAGCGATATATCTGACTATATCTGCTTGGCAAGCATACATTCCACCAGCGTTCTCCATAGCTTTTCTGCAAGTATCATTAATTTCTAGACGATCTATATTGCTATCGTTCCACATTACAAAATCGTAGTCTGGATGCAACTTCTTCCAAGACTCAATGAACTCTTGTTCTTGGTCTGGAACAGGTTTTGGCCCAAGCCACACATGATGTATTATTTTAGGAATCAAGTTGATATACCCAACTAGCATTGGCTCCACATGGAACAACTGTTATATTATCTTTTCCTATGACTTCATGAACGGCGCGCTGCACCTGATCTTTCCATTGTCTTGCTCCGTAGTCGTGACCAGCAAGAATGCCGCCATCCTTTACTTTAGGTAGCCATAGTCCAATATCTTCCTTTACTGCTTCGTAAGTATGTTCCATGTCGATATATACTATATCGCAAGATTTATCTTCAAATCTTTTACACGCCTCATGAGAAAACGCTTTGATATGATTGAATTTTCGATTGCCCATATTCTCTAGAAAGATTTCATAAATATCAGCTCGTTTAGCAAGACTGTGTGCTGTGTTGATTTCGCACTTAGAGCCTTGCCAGCTGTCTACAATCCATAGATTTATATTTTTCCCAGACTCTTCAATTATATCACACAGAAACGAAGAGCTTTTACCTAACCACGCACCACACTCTACCATTGTTCCGTTTTCTGGTATATCTTTTATAAATTGTTTGAATAGGTTTTGATAATCGAAAAACCCTTGTATTTCTCTATAAGTTTTCATTTTTTATATCCTAGCAATCTGAAGTCTTCTTTGTATAATTGATAAACTATGTCTTTTGTTTTTGCAGAATACATATCAAGATAATTACCTCTACCTTTAGAGGTCTCTGCTATTCTGTCAGTTACATCTATATCCCACAGTTTCTTTACGTCAGCATTTAAATTTTCCTGTCTAACAATATTAGACACATTATAACCATTTATATCTTCACAGTACATATATTGAGGAGCGAAATGATTTATGGCAGTTTTATTTTTTAGCGACACCTCTATGTGTTTTTCTAAGCCGTTGACTACAAAATCCTCAAAACTATCAAACTGCTTGTCTTTGCCATTGTAAAAAAAGCATGAGCATAATCTTGTATAAGGATTTCTAACCGAAGCGCATGTGGAATATTTCCTATAATCTATTTCTAATAATGAAATTGCCTTGAGATCTATATGCTGCAAATAAATAGGACTTTTATATTCTATGCTTGGATCTATCTTTTGTTGTCGAAACAAAAGCTTATCCATTCCAAACAGGTGTTCTCTGTCAGATTTTGTCCAATCGAATTTATAGTCTTTCAAGAAATTCCTAGCTAAAGCTCTTTCTACCGAAGTCCCTCCCGTCTTGGCAGGATGTAGAAAAAGTAAGTTCTTATTTTTTATCCTCATCTTTGTCCTTTACCATATTTACAAAAAACCAAACCACTAATAATTCAAACCCGATTGCCGCACTCCAACATGGTAAGATTATCGAAAGTGATTCTGGGTCCATAGCTAATCCTTTACAGTATCTGGTGTTAAAAAGGGTTGATCAACCGTTCCGTCATCATACTTGTGGAAGGTCGATAGCCTCTCGCCCTCCTTGATCATAGCTTTTCTCATTTTTTCCATCTGTACTCCGTAGCTCTTCATTCTCTCAGGGTCTTGCATCAAAGCAGCTACCCAGCTGGTAAAACTGAGCTTACTGTCCTCAAGCCTCTTAATGCGCTGCTCACGGGTTCCCTTCATCTCGCGCAACATACTTGCC
>MDSV01077508.1_pt1 | contig 21359 bp, 25 predicted proteins | sample 810851 | NCBI WGS metagenome assembly MDSV01 (sample SAMN05326640, study PRJNA326480) | marine metagenome | isolation source: seawater | place: Atlantic Ocean: North East | collected 2012 | reverse complement strand
TTATCTCGGTGTCAGAGGATGAAGTGCGTCATGCGGTAAGTTTTGCATTTCGCTATCTAAAGCTCGTGGTTGAACCTGGCGGCGCGGTGGCGTTGGCTGCCTTGCTCAGCAACAAGCTTGATGTTGCCGGCAAGGAAGTAGCCATCATTTTGTCCGGCGGCAACATAGACCCTGCCATACACAGTGTCTGTCTGGAGCAATATCCTGATCCCTAGCCCAGCAGTCGCTTTATTCTGTAGTAAAGCCCGATTGCGACCTGCGCCATAAGTCAGGCACTTTCTTCCATCTTGTTCTGTCGTTTTTCCTGCCTGCGTAATTCCAGCCAGGCATCGGCGCTATATGGACCTGCGCCAAATGTGAAGAGTACAAGGAAAGCCGCCCAATACAGCGCGGCCATTTCGCCACCATTGAGGGCGGGGAACCAGGCCAGATGGGCAATCAGGTAGGCCATGGTCATGGTGATCAGCGCCAGCAGTGAGGCTAGGTGGGTCCATAGCCCGATCAGGATCAAGACACCTCCAGCCAACTCCACGACTCCTGCCGCGAACAGCAAGTTGATATCCAGTGGCACCTGATAGGAGATCAGGTCACCTATATCAAGATTTGTCATTCCGCTACCGACAGGTTCCTACGGGCTTTCTCCCAGGAGTTTGTCATAGCCGTGGGTGAGAAACACGGCGGCCACCAATAATCGGAACAGCGTCCAACTGGACTCTCTGGATTCTTCCGTGGCTGTGCTGGCAAAAAGATTGAGGCGAGAAAACATCACATTGGCTCCGGATTTTTGATATCAATATTCTTGGGAGTCTTGGACAATTGCAAGATCTATTGAGGCCAGTCCAATGCTTTAGGCTACTAGTTATTCGCCAATGAACTCGATCAAACCTGTCCTGATAATCAAGACTGGCGCAACCGTGTCGGAGCTACTTGCTAAGGGCGAGGATTATGAAATCTGGATCAGGCAGGGTTTGGGGCTCGATCCGGATTCAATTCTGGCTGCCAATATTGCGGCGGGAGAGCCGCTACCTCTTCGAGACGAAATCAATAGCCTTGTCATCACTGGTTCCCTAGCTTATTACGGCGTTTTCAGGAGATAGCAGCAGCTTGCCTGGTAAAGTGATTAGTCACCGGTGGCTTCAACGAACTCTTCTTCGACCACTTCGATAATTCGGTCTCGAGTAGGTCGAGCCAGTTGGCGGCCGTTGATGAATACAGTGGGTGTACCGCGAACTCCGGAAGCATTGCCTCCGCGCTGGTCGTTTCGAACCTTCGCGATGATATCCTCCAGTTCCATGTCAGCATGGAGCTGATCGATGTCGAGATTCAATTCCAGCGCGTAGGTATCGAACTCTGCTTCAGCGTCCTCCTCTGACAGACCGGACCAGAGAGTCTGAGTGGCGAACAGGTAGTCATGCATTTCCCAAAATCGACCCTGTCGACCGGCAGCCTCCGCATACAGGGATGCGGTCCAGGTGTGCTGGTGGGCAGTGGTGACAGGGAAATGTCGGAAGATGAGGTGGGCCTTATCACTGATTCGAGGCCAGAGTTGCGTCATGGTGTCATTTTCGGTGGCGCAGGCCGGGCATTGAAAATCAGCGTACACAACGATACTAACCGGTCGCTCGCGCAGTCCGCGGATATGGTCGTTGTCAGCGATTTCTATGGGGGAGTAGGTAGGGCCCTGATTCAATAGCGTGAAAAGCACAAACAGAACCAGCAATGGAGTGACACCAAATAAACCCACCTTGACGGCGAGTTGCCTGGATTGGGCTCGCTGCTTGGCAGCCTGCTGTTTCTCTTCCCTGATTTTTCGCTGTTGTTCCCGCTTGTTCATGACTAAACCCGTTGTCTATCTAATGTGACCCTCAGATATCAATCCTGAGAAACTTACACTATACAAAAATTCTGCAGATTCAGCACGGACCACTGATTCTGGAAGCACAGCGGTCAGATACCGGGGGGCTTGATGGTGTCGAGTGCAGAAGCCCGCTAGGTCGATTGATTCCAACAATGCCAAGGCTAATGCGCCGTTACATTAGAAAGGCGTAACCGACTTTGCAGCTAATATGGATGTCCTGATACATGCTTATCCAACCCTCACACTCGGCAAAATCACTTAGCCAATGTTGGTTGTCTCTACTAGACCGAGGAGCAGGAGTTGGTAATCGGGTAGCCCATGCCGCCATGTATCAGAGATTGGGCAGTTAGCCAGGACCACCAGTGGGGGAACAGGCTGTGCTCTTTATCGTGTACCTTGTCGTTTCGATTTTTGCCATGGCCCATGGCCTTAGGCTGCAACACGAAATCAGCCAGGGCGTGGCCAAATATAAATTGAAACAGGTTTTCAACAAGTAGCATGTAATCTCTCTGCTTTGGTCGGCAGGGGAATTATGACGTGCCGATTATAAATATTGTTATAGCTCTTAGAACTGCAGGATCTTAGTTTTGCAAGACCTAGACCTCTGGAATTTAAGCTTTAAAGATACCTGAGCGGGTTTATGTCCCTCGTTTTGTTAGGTAGTTCACACGATCACTTGGGTAAGTGTCAGTTTTTATCACCTTACCTTCTATTATGTCGCTAACTATTTAAATTTTATTAATATTTTAAAAAAATCTACACTGCCTGCATGGTAAGGATGTGCTAAAAATTGACACAAGCTGACTGGAAAAGTGCAGTTAAGGTTGAGGTTGAAGCTGGTTGGCTGCGTCAGTCCACATCAAGCACTCGGACTTCAGGCAGCATTGTCTTGGAGAGGCAGTGAGCACCGGATCAGCGTTTGTCTTCTGTCCCGTTCTCAAAGACTTCGACTCTTGTAACTTTGGAGTCTACAGTGGCGCCGGCCAGCCTGGTGACGAGTTTGCTCCCAGTTTTCAGCTGCGAGGCGCTGCGCAGCACTTGCCCGGCTTCGTTATAGCTAATGCTGTAGCCTCTAGACAATACAGCTAGTGGGCTGACCGCATTAAGATTACGGCTGATTGCCTGCAGTTGAGCCTGGCCCTGACTGAGTCGAGTCTTCAGGGATTGTGCCATGCGCTGTTGTAATGACTTGAGTCGCTGCTCGCTTGCTTGCAGCCGCACCCGGGGATTGCCAGAGAGCAGGGCGCGGCGCTGTGAGTCAAGCTGTGCCCTCTTTTCCCGCAATCCGCTGCGCATGCTGCGTTGCAACTGGTTATCGAGTCTGTCCAGAGTCTGCGCATGCTCTTGCAGACGCCGATCTGGTCGCTTCATGCGTTTCTGGAGCCAATCAAGAGATTGATAGCGTTGCCGAATCGCGATGCCCGCGCTATTTCGGAACTGCTGTCTGAGGCCAAGCAGCAGCTGCTGGTACTCATTCTGGTCGGGGCACATGAGCTCAGCCGCTGCTGAAGGGGTCGGTGCACGTAAGTCGGCAACGAAATCGGAGATGGTGAAGTCGACCTCGTGGCCAACGGCACTGGTAACGGGCAATTCACTAGCAAATACAGATCTGGCCACAGACTCCTCATTGAATGCCTGCAGGTCTTCCAGCGAACCGCCGCCGCGGCCAACAATCAAAGCTTGCAGCCGCAGTTTGTCCCTGAGTCGATTGGCCAAGGAAATGGCCCTGACAATCTCACCGGGGGCGTCTTTACCCTGCACTGATACAGGGAAGAGTGTGAGCCTGGTGGCAGGAAAACGTCGGTTGAACACACTGGTGATGTCTCGAATTGCAGCGCCGGTTGCTGAAGTGATGATGCCTATATGTTGAAATCGGGAGTCCATGGCATGTTTGTGGTTTGTATCAAATAAGCCCTCGGTCTGGAGTTTCTGTTTGAGCTCCTCAAATGCACGGCGCAATGCGCCATCTCCAGCTTCTTCCATGCTATCCGCGATTAACTGGTAGTCACCCCGACCCTCGTAGATGCTGAGTCTGCCACGTACCACCAGTTGATCGCCATCCTTTGGTCTGAATCGCAGCAGGCGATTGCGACCCGCAAACATGGCGCAGCGCAACTGTGAGTTCTTATCCTTGAGCGTGAAATACCAGTGCCCCGATGCGGGAGTCGCAAAATTGGATAATTCTCCCTCCACCGCGACGGCGGGGAAATTGCTTTCCAGCAGCGAGCGCGCCATTTTATTAAGGCTACTGACGCTGATTACGGCGGAGGTTTCTTCCGGGGAATGGAGACGACTATCAGGCATGGACAAAAGTTTACCTGAAGCCGATCCATAAGTCTGTCGCAGGTCACGCAGCAAGACTGGCACAGCGACGTTTGTGCGCCAGACTTTACAAGACTAGATATGGCTGCGCCTAGTTTCCTGCGACCAGCTGATCGTCAGTCTTGGCGAAGCTTTCTTCGTTGCGCACGGCAGCGTCAAGGTCGTAAGAAGTGAGGTTTACCTGCTTACCCGCCGGCCCGAACGGGAAGGTGATCTTAAGAAAGGCCGGCGTGCCGCTATTGGTGATCAATCCTGCAGTAATCGCGTAGCTTTTTGAAATGCCCACCGCACTCCATTCACAGGCACCATCACCAGATGACTCCAACTCAAACAGTTCATCGCCATACTTATGTGATTGCACAACACTACTGATGATCAGGGTGCACTGCCCGGCGCCATTGTTGTTACCATCAGATTGATAGATACCGTCTACCAGGGAATCGGCTTGCGCTGCGAAATTCAGCATTAATGCCGGAAACATCAGAGTCCCCAAGCTCAACTTAATTTTATTCATCGCTTACTGTCCTCGTGTTGGTCGGTTCAACTACGCCGAAAACCATGCGCAGCACAACGCATTAAAGTGTAGTAGGCCAGTAGTAAAAATCATTGACATAAATCAAACTGTATCGAGCGGCACGAGGATCAATGAGGTGACCTGGTCGACACGCTAGAGTGCGCGAAATAAGAGGACGGCGTTATGTGGGAGTGTTTCGAAGTTGCAGGCGAAGTGATCTGATCGCATTTTTTACGTTTCCTGCAGCCCATCTAGCATCATTGTTACCCCCAGATTTGCTGTGACGTTAGCTGCGGTGATAAACATGTCGACTATGAGGTCGATGGCGATGAGTAAGCCAATGCCTTCAACTGGCAAGCCAAGTGCCAGATAAACCGGCGTCATGATCAAAAGCCCACCGCTGGGTATCCCCGGACTGTAAAAGCTCAACAGGCCAACAGCCAATGCGATCACGACAAATTCAGAGACGGTCAGATCTATACCATATAGCGCGGCTATGAAGTAAGTGCCGGCGGTGCGCGCTAGCGGCGAGGCAAACTTGAAAAGCGTTACGGCAGCAGGTAGGACTAAACCGGCAGTCTTCTGGCTTACCCCGAGTATTTCACTAGCGGCAATAGTAGCTGGTAGCGTGGCGAGTGAAGACCGGGTGCCAAAACCAATTACCTGAACCGGGGCCATGGTTTTGGTAAACTTTTTGATGTCGTGCCCCAGTACCCAAAGCCCTAGGTAGATGCAGGCCGACAGCAATACTATCAGCCCGCACACCATGAGAATAAAGGTACCGAGCAAGCGTACTGATTCAGTCCCGAGGTTTGCGGTGATCGGCAGCACCAGTGCAAAGATTCCATACGGTGCCACTTCCATGATCCAGGCGATCACCACCAATAGGGCTTGCTTAGTTGCCTCAAAGAACGTGATGACGTTTTTAGCTAATCGTTCATCAATCTGAATCAGGGCAAGTGAAAACACCACAGTGAAAATCATTAGTGGCAAGATGTCACCATTGGCTGCGGCGGCGAAAGGGTTTGCTGGTATCAGTCCAATCAACCAGTCTTTGAATGGCGGTAGTGGCGCACGCTCGGCTGTGACTTGAGAACTCGCCAGCACGACGTTGCTATTCTCGCTACAGATTTCAAGTAGACCTATTAGAGGCGCCGCGAATAGCAGGGCGAATAGACTGGACAACAGAATCAATCCGACGAACAGTGACAGAGTTTTGCCACCAATTGCGAGTACGCGCCCACTTCGACCTTGTCCGGCAATGGCAACGACCACCAGCGCCATCAGCAGAGGCATGATTGTCATTCGAATCGCGTTGACCCAGAGGCTGCCCAGAGGGGCTAACAGGCCCGGCAGATTTACGAATAGGGCAGAATTGGATCGGGAAATCATCAATCCAGCGATACTGCCAAGCAACAGACCTGTAAGAATTCTGAAAGACAAATTCATCTTAGAGATTTATTCGCAGCACAGCAGGCAACGCTCTGGCTGGATTGTGGGGAATGAGTTGCTGCAATTTTTAAATTGTCTGGCTTTGAAGTCTTGGTTTTTTTACTTTGTATGGCTCGGATATTACTGAATATTTGGAAAAATATCTTGATCCGTGGCTGGCCTGAATAGACCGGTAACTGTGTTAATACTTGGGCCGCGGTTTCCACCTGGCACTAATAGCACCTGTCATGCTCCCACTACGCGCGTCTATCTGGGACTTGTATAAATAATTGGATTCTCTAATGAAGTTGAAAGCTCATTTCAGGAAAGATGATTAAGCATACAGTTCTCGCCCTGAGGCAGGTGATTATGGGCCTTATTTCTTTATCAAGAATGGTAATAGTGTGCTTGATATTCAGGTAAAAGCAAGACGTATCAACTTGCTCTTATTCGTTAGTGCGAAGCAGGAACAGGCGCTGGCGGAAATCCTGTCCTTGAGCACCGATTATTCGTGCTTTTTAGTTGCCGAAGAACAAGTTAGTCTGGCCCATCCGCATCTGTATTACGATGCAGCAGTATTTAAACTGTTTGCTGATTCAGGCGCGACAATTTCGGCATTCATCTGTGATTGTAACTTGAAGATAAGTCATGTGTTTAGCGCTTCGGACGTGCTTGAGCTGCGGAACTTGTTACCCCGATTTGAGGAGCTTCCATACCGCGGCGATCCTCCACCTGTACTACTGGTGCCAAATGTTATTTCGGAAGAGTTGGCGCAACGCTTGATTGCAAACCTGTAAAAAAACGCAGCTGCATCACATCAAACGCATATTGACTACGAATCCAGAATTCACGTTCATCCAAATAAAGAGCTCGAGCTAGCGCTCGATGACAAGCTAAGTAAATCCCTGTTGCCTGAAATTACCTAGGTGTTTTGCTCCGGTATTAGTCATGGAGAGACATACAAGGCGTGCTGTTATTCTGCGGATGATCTGTGATGCTTTGGTAAGCATCGAGACACTATTGCGCCGCATTTGCACAGGCGCTATGCCATAACGCTTGTGCTGAATGATTTTTTTGAGGGCAGGGGTATTAGCTTTCCCAAGTATTTTGATCGGGTGATAGAAGTCCCGAAAACCTGGGCGGAGGTGTTTTCAGGATCACTTTTTCAACAGGTCAATATGATCGATGTCCGGCGGCGTTACGTGGTGATCTCGTTCTTCTCTACCGAGGCTCGGGTAGCCATTAAGGAAGATAGCGAGCGCTATCGTTTTTTGGTAGAGCGAGATCCGTGTGGACTCAAGTGAATAAATTGACGCCTGACCACGTTGCGCCAGACAAGCTTGCCAAGGACTAGCTGTACGATTCGTGTCTTAAGCTGTAATTTGGATAGACCTCTTTCAGAATGCCATCCATTCCGCTAAGTCGGTAATAGTTTAAAAGTGCCCGTGTCGATCCCAGACCATAGCGAACATCATCGAATTCGAATTCCTGTCGATACTCAGGTCCAAGTTGCTCAAGCGTATCCAGCCCCAGAAGTTATTTAATCTTACTCCATATTTTTTGTGCTCAACCCTTCCGATTATTGCCCAGAGCTGCTTTGACGTCGCTCTGGATACGGTCTCTGGATCCTTCGTACTGTGTGGCCAGGACATGGCGCGTCGGCGGAAAAATTTAATAGCCTTGGATCCATAGCCTGATTGCATACAACAACTGCTCGGCGGCATGCAGGCCAAAGTGAAGATTCAGATAAAACGGAATTTTCTTCTTTGTTTCACAAGTAATGAACAGCATAGCTGCGCTAATACCTTGTGAGCCTCGTGGAGTTTCGGACAGGCGAACAAGTGCCTCTTAGCTATTTATTGCAGTCTCGTCAATCTGCCGTAAACGGAAGACGTGGCTAATAGTGGCGGGGGTTTCGGGCTTATTCATTTTGGAAATATTGACGGGATAGTGGGAAATGACGACATGTTTCGCAAGCCGCAGGCATTTCTTGAATTTTTCGATAAGGACCTCATCCAAAGCTTCGAAGAATCGATTGTGGCAGTTAATTTGACGATAATATTTTCATCCTTAAACGGCTGCTCGCAACGATAGCGCGCGTAAATTGGCCCTTTTGCTTTTTCGAAATGGATAGTATCTACGCGAGCATTCTTGAAATTTCCGAGATCCTGGTAGCTGGAGTCATTGGGGTCGATTTGCAGGCATACTCCAACGAAGACGCGTTCAGGATGTCTCGCCTGTGCCACAATATCTGCCACCGTTAGAACGACGTCCGGATCGTCTAGGCAGGCAATGGACACGAAAATGCTTTCTTGAGTGCCCATTATCAAAGGTTTGCCTAAGTGAAGACTGAGTATGCGGGCAGGTGCAGTCACGGGCAATAGTTGATCGTGAGGCTGCATCCAGTTCAAATTGCAAGCTCACAGTCTCTCTGCTACGTTCATCTTGACCAAGAATCTATGAGGGAGAATGCAATGAGCGGCAAGTCGACTGAAGAGGCGCAATCAAAAGCTTCCGATTTTCGGGAAGAGCTTGATTCGCTTTTAACTCAATATGAAAGTAAGAAGCTTACGCGCCGACAACTGGTGAGCGCGCTGCTGGCTTCGGCGGCTGGAGCTTCGATCTTGCCTGCAGCGGGGCAATCACCTTCATCCCCGCCTCCGCCGGCGGCCGTAGGTCGCTCCATGAATCATGTGTCGCTATCAGTTTCTGATGTGCAGCGCTCGGCAGATTTCTACAGTCGCGTTCTAGGCATGGAGATTATCAGCCGACCAGCTAACGGCGGCCTCAATATGGGGCTCGGTACAGAAAGTTTTCTCGGGCTATACGAATTAGGTAATCCTGGCGGCATGCACCATCTCTGCATTGGCGTGGATAACTACAATGCAGATGCATTGGCTGAGAGGCTGCAGGGGCATGGTATCGATGCTAATGTGAATCGAGATCCTGCCAATCGCACCAGCGGGGGAGACCAACTTTACTTTACTGACCCTGACGGCATTCTGGTGCAGTTAGCGCAGCATGGATATTTAGGGTAGTTTATTGACTTGGCGCTACCAGCCATCCTGGATCCACGTTGAGCGGGGCAGTCAGTGTTTGCATGAAGGCAACTAATTGACTTAGCTGCACCGGTCGTAAGCCCAGTGGCTTGGCTTCGTTGTGGCTAAGCATTGAGGTTGGTGCGTCATTGTAATGTTGCATGACAGCAGTGAGGTCGGCAATCTGACCGCCATGCATATAGGGCGCGGTCTCTGTAATATTACGCAGGCTTGGGGTCTTTTGCGCTCCCACCAGTTCGTTGTCGTCCTTGGCGAAGCGCAGTTCGATACACTCTTCAGGTTGCGCATCGCTGTAGTTGCTCAGGCAATTGAATTCATCCTCTCTGGCTAGCCGAATGCCATCATATCTGCCCATAGGGGGCAGTTGTCCCGCAACGGCGAGCACACCTGTATTGTGAAATTCAAAATTGGTAAACAGCGGACCGTTGTGACAGCTAATGCATTGGCCATCGCCGATAAATAGTTTCAACCCCGCGATTTCTACCCGACTGAGCATACCGTTGCCGCTGATCCCGGATTCACTGCTCACTTGATCTGCATACTCATCGAAGCGGGAAGGGCCAGGCAACAGTTTGCGCTGATATGCGGCAAGTGACTTGCCGAGATTGGCAAATGCCCGGTTGATGCCACTTTGCTGTGCTAGTGAAAGGCGCTGCCAGCTTGCAGATGCCTCGGCGTTTCCCAGGGGAGAAGCTGCTTGCGGGGTTGCCGGTAGGGAAGGAAGCTCCCCAAATAAAGCCGTGTAGCGCTCACTATAGTCTCTGTCTTTGGCGATTAGCCTAATAACCTGTAATCGATCCAGATTGTGTTCGTGGCCTGCTTCTATTGGGGCAAGTGCTTGGGCCCACTGCGAATCCTTTCTGCCATCCCAGTAGAACCAGGGGCTATGTGAGAGTCCCACCAGGCTGGGCGTATGGCGCGGCCCAAGTGCTGTGCCGGCGGCTAGGGGCAAGCCATCGGTGAAATAACGCTCGGGTTGGTGGCAGGTGGCACAGGCGACCTCACCATTGCCGCTCATGCGAGAATCGAAATACAGAAGCTGTCCAAGTTTCGCAGCGCTTTCATTGTCAGCAACGGCATTGCTGGGGTCGGGGCTCAGGGCGGGCAATTGGGACAGGGATAAAGATTGAATCAAGGCGGCTTCCTGCGGCGTCCAGGCTTGCGGTAAGGGGGCAGGCAGCAGCTGCCAGCCTAATCCGGCGCCCAGGCCGATGACCAGCAAACCCGGGATGAGGAAGCGCTTCATAATTCAAAATCCAGTAGCCCGATCTCATCGCCTTGAGGACTGTTTATGGTCACAGTCAATTGCCAGCGCCCCGGCATGTGGAAGCGGACGCCTTCCAGCAGATAGCGGCCGGGTGACGTTTCGCGGGTCACAATAGGCAGGGTTGGCAGGCCGTGGTCATGGTCGGGCATGCCGCCAGTGACAAAAATTTCTGCGCCAGTGACTGGGCTTTCATCGGGCCCGGTGAGCGCGAGCTCCCAGCTATGGATGCGATTGATCACCACAGGATTAAGCTGGCTGAAAACGTCCAGTGTGGAGCCTTTGCTGGTCTGGATACTATAGTTGGCTTCCTGCGCCCATAATTGACTGACAGGGAGCATGAACAGGATCGCTAACGGCACCGCAGCCGCTGTATTTCGAAAGGTCATATTATTTATCTGGCTTTATCGCTGTGATATTGACTTGCGCTGAAGCGAGGTGTGCAAATTGCGAGGAACTCAAGATCCGTCTCGCCGGTGTTGATAATACGTTGCCTGGTGCCAGGAGGGATTAGTACCACGTCACCTGCTGTTACTCGAGTCGCATCGCTGTCTCCAATCTCAACCAGACCCTCTCCACGCATAATTGCATAGCGTTCAAAGGTATCGGTGAGCCAATGCCATGCAGTTTGTCCGCCGCTTGAGACACGCGCGCGTGCAATGGACACAGCATCGTCCTGATCAGAGTTGGAAACCTCGAGAATGAAGCACCCTTCCTTGAAGTAGTACTCGTCTGATTGACGCAGCTTACGGACGTATTCATTCATTGACGGCGATGGCTTCAGCTGGCATCACTGGAAGGCTGCTGGCGCTATGTTCTGTGGTGCCCAACCGTATCATCGTGATGAGCCGCTCCATGGTCCATGAGCCCAGGCCAGTCTCCATGTCAGGCGTAAGGTTGGCGGGATACACAATGCCTGGAGTGCTGTTGCGAAAAGTGCTGGTATACGCGATCCCGGTGCTGGAGCCTGCCAGCAGTCGCGCGGGGTTTGGGTCTCCCACCAGGGCGCCATCGGTATGGCAACTGCCGCAGCCCAAAAGCCCTACCAGATAGCGCCCTCGGGTTAATTGTTCTGTCGTGTAATCGCTTGAAGGTTGGGGTTCTGGCGTCGCGAAAATTGAAGCCGGGTCGAGTTCTTCAAAGTCTGCCAGAGGATTGTACCCTTCAACAGCTTGGCTGCTGGTTCCACAACCCGCAAATACAATTGACATTAACGCGATTACCCAATGACGAGGTGCTGCGAGTGGTGGTTTAGACATAACTCTCTCCTTCATATGAAACTACAACAGCTTTAGCATAGGGTGCCAGCTTCTATTAGATGCAGCATTGATCTTGCGCAACAAGCTTCGCGACCTGGTCTTGAAACCCAATTTCGCCTCCCGGTCCCAGCGATCAGGTGTTAGGTCCAGCGCACAAAGTTTATGAGCACTCAGCCCTAATCAGGGCTTGCGGAACTTTAGGGTAAAGCGATCGGTATTACCCCTCACGCCCGGCGTGCCCACTTCCAGGCTCAAATCATCCTCCGGGTGATAGTGCAAATCGCTGAAATTCACAAACTCGAATCCCACATCGATCAATTCCTTGATAATTAATACGGGATCCAGACGCCGACCCACAGCGCGGTTGTCCGGCTGCATATGGCGCCTGGTATGATCGACCACGCCGTAAATGCCGCCTGGCTTTAAAGCGTTGAACACAGCTCGATTCATGTTTTCCCGGGCATCGAGCGGTGGGTTGTGCAGATTCCAGAAGGTGAGCACGAGGTCAAAGTCGTCGGCCCTAAACTCGAATGCAGGAATATTGAGTAAGGTGATGTCGTCATTGATGGCCGACGCGCACTCCAATCCTTTGAGATTCATCACATCGCTCTTGAAATCATTGCTGACGCCAACAGAGAACACGAGTTCGCCTCCGTTGTCGCACAATGTGGGGCCGAGAATTTTTGACCAATAGCCGCTGGCAGGAGAGATCTCCAGTACTTTCATTTCCGCTTCCAGCCCAAAAAACTCCAGCACCTCTGCGGGTTTTCGGTTAGCGTCCCTTGCCACTTCCGCAGCGTCGCGAATGTTGCCTGCAAGATTGTCTTCGATTATCACTCTCGTCGCAGCGGCATCCGCTGCGCAGACTTGTGCGCTAAAGCCCAAACAGGTCAGGGCAAATAATGCGTACTTCATGTCAATCAATCCTTCTGATAAGGCAATTCTGGCCAACTGCGCGGTTGACCACCCTTAAAATTAGCGTTGCTCAGTTTGTGCTCTGCAGGTTCCCGGGCTTTACTGGTTCGCCAGCAGCCACCATCGCAGCGTATCCGTTACCATGGCGGCCGCGTCTTGTTGGACAAAATGTCCTGCCCCGGGAACTGCGACGACCGTGGTAGAGCTGTCGTTCCAATCCCAGGTATTGTTGAGCCCATCTGAATGCAGTGCCGTGTCTTCCAGGCCATGAAAGACAAGGAGGGGAATGTCGAGCTGCGGCGCCTGCGGGCCGGCTTGGCCACTGTCCGAGCCACCCGGATAATTTTGTTTGTAATAAGAAAGCATGGCGTCGAAGTCAGACCGGCCGAATGCCTCCACATAGCGTTCTCGGGCGCTGGCGTCAGATACCCAACCTGCTAGGGTTTCGGCTGTCATGGGTCCACCGAAAAATATATCGGGATCCGAGGGAGAGCCTTCAATAAATACTCGGGCGTAATTGCTGTTGGCCTGCTGCTCGGCATTACCTGCCATTTCCCTGGCCATGCCGTTGGGGTGGGGCAGGTTGAGAATTACCAGATTATCCACCATTTGTGGCAGGGCGAAAGCAAATTGCCAGGCTACGGCACCGCCCCAGTCGTGTCCGACTATGGTGGCACTGCCTTCACCAAGGTGATTGATTACCGCCGCGACATCGCCTACCAGATGCTGCATGCCATAATTCTCTTGACCGTCAGGCTTGCCGCTGCGGTTATAGCCGCGCTGGTCAATCGCGACCACCTTAAAGAGGTCGGCAAGGCCTTCCATCTGATGCCGCCAGCTATACCAGAAATCCGGGAACCCATGAATCATGACTACCAGAGGGCCTGAGCCCATGCTGGCGTAGTGAATTCGCGCGCCATTGCTCTCGGCGTAGCCATGTTCGACCTCGTTCCAGGCGTCAGCCTTGGCCAGGTTGCTGAGCAATAACATTGTGATGAGCGTAATTAGCCGGTGCATTAGCGCCTCGCTTGCCGGGTGTGAACCAGGCGGATTAAAGCAAATTTGGGAGCAAAAGTTTATCTGTAATACTCGACTTGCGCAGCTTGTCGTCGCATCCAAGGCCCGGTCTGGATTCTGCGCCACGGCAGGGCTTGTGCTAACATCGGAGCGAATCGATTCGGTACCACAGTCCGGGAGTATCACCGTGAAAGCACCATCACCTAGCAAAGCACCTGCACTACTGCTCACCATTGCGCTGATTTCGAGCTCGCTCACCGTAATCGCGCAGGACTCAGGAGCACCCCGAACTCAATGGGGCGCGCCTGACCTCCAGGGTGTTTACAGCATCGCGACAGTCACTATGTTAGAGCGTGGTGAGCAATTCGGTGGTGAGTTGGTAATTAGTGCTGAAGAGGCGGCCCGCGTGGGCGCAACGGGTGAGAGTTATCTCGACGAACTGGTGAATTCCGGTGACGGCGAACCGGACGTCGGTGGCTACAACACATTCTGGATGGATCCGGGCGAGCGCATGGCAGAGATCAATGGTGAGATTCGCAGCTCCATAATCGTTGAGCCTGAGGATGGCCGATTGCCCTGGGCCGAAGGCGCGCAACGGACTATTTTTGCCGGGCGACGAAGTCGTGGTGCCTTCGATGGGCCTGAAGTTCGTCCTATGGGCGAGCGCTGTCTGGTCGGGTTCGGTTCGTCGGGTGGACCGCCGATGTTGCCGGTGCTTTACAACAATCACAGCCGCATTGTGCAAACCGAAGACTATGTCATGATTCTGGCAGAGATGAATCATGACGCCCGCATTGTTCGCTTACGTGATAGCGAACACTCAGATATCCAGAAGTGGTTGGGTGACTCTATTGGCTACTACGAGGGGGATACTCTGGTGGTGGAAACGACGAACTTTCATGACCAGGAAGGCTTCCGCGGTGCATTGCGTCATTTCCTCTATCTGTCTCCATCCGCCAAAATAACAGAACGCTTTTCACGGCTAGACGATAAGACTTTGCTCTACCGTTTCACTGTGGAAGACTCTAGCGTCTACTCTCGCCCGTGGACTGGAGAGCTGCCGATGAATGCGGTAGATGACCGGATTTATGAGTATGCGTGTCACGAGGGCAATTACGCCTTGCCAGGTATACTGGCCGGCGCGCGTAAGCAGGAAGTCGAAGCAGGCCGCGAGAAAAGCGAGCAATAGTACCGAACACCTAAACCGAACAATAAAACTGAACAACAAAACCGAACAATAGAATCGAGTGGGGTCTTCATATGCGGGGTTTCTTATGACGAATACGCGAACTTGCCTGCTGATGCTATTTGGCTGTGTGCTCACAGTGAGTCAGGCTGCTGAACTGGAACCCGAGCTGCAGGTTAAGCAGCTTATGAACGGCATCATCACCCCGGCCACCAACACAATCTGGGGCGCCTACCAGTTGGAAACCGACGCCCAGTGGCAAGAAGTAGAGAATGCGGCCTATGCTGTTATCGGCGCTGCAAACCTGCTCGCAATAGGAGGCAGTGCAGAGGGAGAGGCTGATGCGGCTGCCACTGAACAATGGCAAGAATTCAACGCCCAGATGCTGGCAGCATCGCGCCAGGTGCTTGCTGCCGTTGCAGTCAGAGACGAAGAGGCATTGTCGGATGCCGGCAACAATGCGCTGTATCCGCCCTGCGAAGGCTGTCACCAGCAGTATCAGAATCAGTAACTTGCGCTAGTTTATCAGCACCAGGGCTGGCAGCCTCTCCAGAAACCAGAAGCAGGCAATGCCGCCAAGTCCATAAGCTAGCCCACGGTGGGCGCTGGCAGTGCTGCTGGCAAACAGCTTGGTAAATACAGTATTAACAGCAATCATTCCCATAATAAATAACACCTGTCCCCCTTCAACCCCCAGGTTGAAGAACAGCAACGCCAAGGGGATATCCGCATCGCTCAGCCCTAGCTCCCCCAGCGCACCGGCAAAACCAAAGCCGTGAAACAGGCCAAAAACGAAAGCAACAATCCATGGTTTTTCATGCACCAGTGTGAGTTCTCCGCGCTGACTCATAATGACTTCTCTTGCCAGCATCACGATGGAAAGCGCGATCAGTACTTCAATCGGGGCGTTGGGCACCGGGAAAATGCCTAGCACAGCGAAGGCGAGCGTGATGCTGTGGGCGATAGTGAAGGCTGTGATGGTTTTGAGCAGTTTCCAAAAACCCTGCAACAATAATAGTAATCCCAGCACGAACAGCAGGTGGTCGATACCGAACAGGATATGTTCCGCTCCCAGCACAAAATAGCGGGAAGCGAGGCTGGTAAGGGAGCCGGCACCTGCCTTCAAGTCGCTCATCGGGATGCTGATACCTGCGCCTTCTGCAGGAAAGTATCCCGAAACATCAGTCCCATCAGCCCAACGTGCAACTGCTACAAGACCCTGCAATGACCAGGGGATTTCGAGGCTATCATTGATGTTAAGTGCCGGGCTGCACTGGAAGCGATAACTATAGTTTCCCGGTGACAGTCCTTCGCAACGCTCTGGAAGAATCCGTTCAATATTAAATAGTGGTGGCACTTGCTGGTCCACCACCGAAAGGCTGTAGCTACCGGGTGCTTGTTCATCGATAAATATGCGAGCGACCCCGGTAATGTCCACATCATGGGCCGGGGCGAGCCCGGGTAAAAATGCGAGCAGCAGGAACAGGGTGCTGGATATTTTAGTGTGCACTGACAGCCCTAATGTTCCGCTTCAGCATTGCTGATGCGCACAGAGTATTGTTCCCACAGGCGGTCGATTTGGGTCTGCAGGCGCAAATCTTCTTCTGCGGCTATCCATTCTAGACGCACACGATCTCTGATCTCGGTCAGCGGTGGCAGTCTGGAGGCTCTTCTGTATGTGACCTGCAGCCAATGCTGTCCGCGATTGCTCAGGAAGGGGCCTTGCCATGCACCGATTTCAGTAATGAACACGCGTTCGGCAAACTCGTCATCGAATATATTGGAAAGATCCAGCTTGTTCACATTGGGCAGGGGGTCGGCGTTACCAGCCTCGAACTCTAATAGCCTGGCCGCGTCAGCACCCGAGGCGAGTGCATTGCTCACCTCAACAGGCAGCTCTTCGCGGGTGTTAAACACGATTTCATTGGCGTCGAGAGAGGGCAGGGTGCGGTAACGCTCGAGATTGCTTTCATAGAACGTTTGCAGTTCCTCCTGGCTGGGTTGAATAACGTCACCGCTCAACACATGGCGCATTTTTTGCGCAAGAATATCGTGTATGCGCGCATCATTATCCAGCCCCATCTTCAGCGCTTCTTGCACCAGTATCTGCTCTTCCACAAAGGCGGAGGTTAGATACTCCCTTTGCTCCTCATTCAGCGCCTGACCGCTTGCCATTTCTTGCATAAAGAGGCGTGCATCAATTTCCCGCTGATCCAATTCGAGAACGTTCTCCTGGGTACTGCTGCTGATGCCATAAACCGCGAAAATCACCAGGGCCATGATAAAAAAATGAAAAGTAGGCTCTCGCAGCAAAGACTGTAGTCTGCTGGTATTCTGATCTGTGCTCATTGCAGCGGCGTCTCCCTACTTGTCATTCTGTCTGGCTCTGTGCACACTCATACAAGACGGAACCAGCCTGTAGCTTGGTAGCTTGATGTCTGCGTATGGCCAGTCTGGACCCTGATTCTATAACTGTGCACGAGGTGCTATCCAGTCATGGAGCCGTTAAGTCAGGAGTTTATCGCAAGTTGTCGCCGTGAAAGCGGGCGTATCATTCGTGGTGACAGCATGACTCGCATCGAAACGTTCGTAGATGCGGCTTTCGCCTTCGCATTCACCATGCTGGTGATCAGCATCGATCAGATTCCAACCAGTCCACCAGAATTATTTGAGCTGTCCAAGGATATTCCCGCCTTCGTAATCAGTGCGCTTACTATCGGCGCGGTCTGGCTTGCCCACTCAACCTGGAGTCGGACATTTGGATTGCAGGACCCTATAACCATCCAGCTCAGCCTTGGCCTGGTAATCCTGATGCTGGTATTCGTCTACCCAATCAAGCTAATGGCCCAGGCAACTGTGATTTTTATCACTTCGACGCTGTTAGGGTTTGCATTATTTGACACCGGTCTGTTTGAGAATGCAGGCTGGGCTGACAATACCGTCAGCGGTCTGTTTGTTTTTGTCGCCTTGGGTTTGATGGCTCTGGGGTCGATTATTATTGCTTTTTACCAGAATTCTCTGCGCTTCGCGGAGGAGCTGCGCATGACAGACTACGAGCGGACGTACTGCCACCTGATTACTATCGCTTGGGGTGTTGTTATCTGTACCGCATTGCTCTCCCTGCTTGTTGCCTTGCTTGCCAGCCCAGGCACTGTGCCTCGCGCAGGGTTTATCTACAGCACTCAAGCAGTGACAATCCCGCTCGCACAGACTCTCTATCGGGCGTACTTGCAGAAGAAGTTGATTGCCGGAAAACTGCCTGTCGATAGGCCCTGAATAGCCGGGATTCTGTACAAGCCAAAACCCCATCTGTATAATCTGGTTTTTGCGGATGGTAGAAATCTTATGTTACGAATTGCTGAAGAAGCTTTAACATTCGATGATGTTCTGCTCCTGCCCGCACACTCAAACGTTCTCCCTCGCACAGTTAATCTTCAATCGCGCCTTACCAAGGCGATTACACTGAATATTCCCCTGGTTTCTGCGGCGATGGACACTGTTACCGAAGCACGACTGGCTATTGCCATGGCGCAAGAAGGTGGTTTGGGTGTCATTCACAAGAGCATGAGCATCGAGAATCAGGCACGGGAAGTGCGTGCAGTCAAAAAGTATGAAAGTGGTGTGGTCAAGGATCCCATAACCATCACCGCAGAGGCTACCATTAGAGATCTGGTCTCGCTGATGAATGAGAAAGAGATCTCAGGTATGCCGGTCCTGGACACCACTGGCCTGGTGGGCATAGTGACCAGTCGCGATGTGCGTTTCGAAAGCAATCTGGACGCAGCAGTAAACACCATCATGACTCCCAAGGATCGGCTTGTAACCGTGCAGGAAGACTTCAAGCTTGATGAGGTTAAGGAGCTGCTGCATCGGCACCGCATCGAGAAAATTTTGGTGGTCAATGCTGATTTCGATCTCAAAGGGCTCATCACACTGAAGGATATCCGCAAATCTGAGGATTATCCTAATGCCTGTAAGGATGATTTAGGGCGCTTGCGCTCAGCGGCCGCAGTTGGCACTTCGGCAGATACTGACGAAAGAGTTGCTGCGCTGGTGGAAGCCGGGGCTGATGTCATTATCGTGGACACGGCCCATGGCCATCATCAGGGTGTAATCGATAAGGTGGCTGCCATCAAGCGACAGTATGCAGCCGTGTCGGTCATTGGAGGCAACATTGGTACCGCACAGGCGGCCAGGGATTTGGCTGCAGTAGGAGCGGATGCCGTCAAAGTAGGAATAGGACCAGGCTCTATCTGCACTACTCGCATCGTCACAGGCGTGGGCGTGCCGCAAATCTCTGCGGTGGCTAATGTGGTGGAGGCCCTGAAGGATACTGATGTTTGCGTGATCTCCGACGGCGGCATTCGTTACTCCGGTGACATCGCCAAGGTAATTGCCGCCGGCGCCAACGTGGTGATGATAGGCAGCCTGTTAGCGGGGTCCGAGGAAGCCCCTGGAGAGGTCGAGCTTTACCAGGGTCGCAGCTACAAGTCATATCGCGGCATGGGTAGTCTGGGCGCTATGTCTCAGTCGCAGGGGTCCAGTGATCGCTATTTCCAGGATGCCAACTCCGGCAATGAAAAGCTTGTGCCTGAGGGTATCGAAGGACGCGTGCCCTACAAAGGACCTATGGCGGCTATTGTGCATCAGTTGATGGGTGGCCTTAGATCCAGCATGGGTTATACCGGCTGTAAAGACATTGAGACCATGCGTACCAAGACCCAGTTCGTGAAGATCACGGGCGCGGGTATGTCAGAGTCTCATGTGCATGATGTCTCAATCACCAAAGAAGCGCCTAATTACCGCGTGTCTTAACACTCGACTGAGCAGTGTCTAAATTGATGCTTCATACTTGAGGTAGGGTTGGTTTATAGGCCTGCGTTTTCATAATAGAGTTTTAATTTTCTAAAGGATTTTTTCCCGTTATGGCCGGCGCAGACATTCACAGTCAGAAAATACTGATTCTCGATTTCGGCTCTCAATACACCCAGCTTATCGCTCGAAGAGTGCGTGAAGCCGGCGTGTACTGTGAAATTTGGGATTATGAAGTTAGCCAGGAAAACTTCGATCAGTTTGCGCCTCAGGGCATTATTTTTTCCGGTAGCCCTGAGTCTGCCAATAAGGATTATTCCCCCAGGCCGCCGGCGTTTCTCTATGAAGCGGGGCTTCCTGTTCTGGGCATCTGCTATGGCATGCAGACCATGGCTGAAGAATTTGGTGGTAGAGTCGAAGCGTCTTCCAAGTCCGAGTTCGGATTTGCGCAAGTCGATGTGGTGGCAGAAAACGAACTACTAAAAGGAATCGAGGATCGTGTGCTGGATAATGGTATGGCGCAACTCGATGTCTGGATGAGCCACGGCGATAAAGTCACGCAAGTACCGCCGAATTTTGAGCTCATCGCGGCCACCGAGAGTGCGCCAATTGCAGGCATGCGACATAATGCAAGGCCGTTTTACGGTATTCAATTCCATCCGGAAGTGACGCATACCCTGCAGGGTATGCGAATTATTGAACGATTCGTCCATGATATCTGTGGCTGTGAAAAACTTTGGACAGCGGCGAGTATAATTGAAGATGCAATAGCGACAGTGCGTGCTACCGTTGGCAATGAAAAAGTCCTGCTTGGCTTGTCAGGCGGCGTGGACTCTTCGGTTGTAGCGGCGCTGCTGCATCGCGCCATTGGCGACCAACTAACCTGTGTCTTTGTAGATAATGGCCTGTTGCGCTTGCATGAGGGCGACCAGGTTATGGCAACCTTTGCTCGGAATATGGGAATCCGGGTCATTCGCGCGGATGCTGAGAGCAAGTTTCTTGACGCGCTAGAAGATGTGCATGAACCGGAAACCAAGCGCAAAATTATCGGCAATACCTTTATTGGGGTATTCGACCAAGAGGCCACCAAGTTAGGAGATGTGAACTGGTTGGCTCAGGGTACCATTTACCCAGACGTAATCGAGTCTGCGGGATCCAAGACTGGCAAGGCCCATGTCATCAAATCCCATCATAATGTTGGCGGCCTGCCGGAAGATATGACCCTTAAGTTGGTGGAGCCGCTGCGTGAGCTGTTCAAGGATGAAGTGCGACAGATTGGTCTGGAATTGGGATTGCCCTATGACATGGTTTATAGGCATCCATTTCCTGGTCCAGGACTTGGGGTCAGGGTGTTGGGTGAGGTAAGGAAGGAGTACTGCGACATCCTTAGGCAAGCTGACGCAATTTTTATCGAAGAGTTATACAACGCAGATAAGTACCATGAGGTCAGCCAGGCGTTTGCCGTATTTCTGCCGGTGAAATCGGTAGGGGTGGTCGGAGATGCTCGCCGCTATGCCTACGTGATTAGCCTAAGAGCTGTCGAGACTGTCGATTTCATGACAGCCCGTTGGGCAAGGCTCGACCCTGACTTACTTGAGCTGGTCTCTAATCGCATCATGAATGAAATTCCGGAAGTCTCGCGGGTAAGCTATGATATTTCCAGTAAACCGCCTGCAACGATCGAGTGGGAGTAAATACTAATTTGTAAGTTATTGATTATAT
>MDSV01046003.1_pt1 | contig 21360 bp, 25 predicted proteins | sample 810851 | NCBI WGS metagenome assembly MDSV01 (sample SAMN05326640, study PRJNA326480) | marine metagenome | isolation source: seawater | place: Atlantic Ocean: North East | collected 2012 | reverse complement strand
TGAACTCTTGGTTTTAAAAATCCATCTTTTGATGCGCTCCATAATACATCTAATACTTTCGCTTCTGCTGATTGATCTGATAATACCATTTTAAAAGCAAAAGCATGACCTGGATTTTTGCTTTCTCTAGAATAAACTTTATCATCAATACAAATTATTCCATCGATATTATATTCATAATTTTTTCTCCAATCTACTAATTTTTCTGATAAAAATTCGTTTGTTAGTTTTTCTGAATTTATAGAATCTATAAATTTTACACAATTTGTTTTTAAACTTAAAAACTTTAATTGTTCTGATGGTTTTAGATTCTCAGGTTTTATTACTTCATAACCTACAAAATCTATATCTTTTAGAATATTTATATCTTCATTTGTTAATTTTTTTTTGTTTACTAATCCACTTATAAAATTTCTTGAATTTGAATATTTTAGTGAATATTTTTCTTTAAATAATTTTTCTTTAATAATTAGTTCACCTCTTATTGTTATATTTTCCTCAGTTGGTAAATTTAAATACTCAATTAGATGATCTATATTTTGTCCAAATTTTCCATCACCCCGAGTATATAATTTTTTTTTATTTTCTTCTCTTGAGTACAGTCCACTTACTCCATCTAATTTACATGAAATTACATAAGGTCCTGTATATTTTGATTTAAATTTCTCTAATTCTTTTGTATCTGCTTTTATTTTATCCATTGACCACATTTCATATGGTAATTTTACTTTATTTTTATCTAATATTACTTCTCCATGTTGTATATTTGCTGTTTTATTATTTGGATACTTTTTTAATACGTATTCTCTTAATATATCATATTGATTATCTGATAATAATGATTCTTCTGTTTCTTGATAATATTTTTGAATTGTTTCTTTTAGCATATCAGTTAATTCTTTTTCTCCTAATGATTTTAATACTATTATACCTTCTAATTTAAATTTTTCTATATTATTTTTTATAATTTTCTCTTCTTTATCTTTTGATAATTTTTTAATTGTATCATTTTTTGTTTTTAATATTTTTAATTTTATAGTATCATTATTTTTTATAACAATTGATTTTTCATCTTTTCTTTCGTGTGGTTCTTTATATTCTAAATTTAAATAATCAAATATATCTTTTTCAGTAACAAAACTTATTGAATTTATTTTTTCTTCTTTTTTTTTATTTTTCATTGTATGAAAACCGTGTTCATTTAATGTTAAATTATTATTTAATGAATATTGTCTCATTGATGTATTAAATTCTTTTGAACCTGTAAAATACAATATAGCAAATGCATATTCATCTGGTGGTGTATATAGAAAATCTATTCTACGCGCTACACTGTTATCATTTAATTTTGTAATAACCATGCTTTTTTTCTCACCTCTACTTAAAAATACTTTAATAATATTATTTTCTTTTAATGAATCTAATAATTTATCAAATATACTTTTATCATCTAATTTTGATGTTATTATTATATCTATATCACCTGAATCTTCTTTTCCTCTTCTATAACTTCCTACTATTTCTAATTTATTATTTTCAATATCATTATTTGATAATTTTTTAAATTCTTCGTCTATTATTTTTTTATAATCTTCTATTTCTTTTCTTGGTATTCTTTTTAATATATCATCATAATATTCTAAACCTTTTTGTTGTGTTTCATTTAATAATTTTATTTTATTTTTTCCTTTTCCTTGTATTTCTTCATCTTTTCTTTTTTTTAATTCTTCTATATTTGTTATTCCTAATTCTATTATTTTTTCTGCTGCTGCATCTCCTATTCCATGTATTTTTAAAAATACTTCTTTTTTCTCTTGTTTTAATTTTTCTTTTATATAATCATCTGTTCCATATTTTTTTTTTAATTCTTCTACATTTTTTACCTTTCCTGTTCTTATATATTCATCCAATTTATCTTTTATTGCTTTTCCTACATTTGGTAATTTTTCTATATCTTTTGAACTATTTATATTATTATTTAAATTTTTTATATTTTCAATTCCTTCTTTATAAATTTTTGCTTTAAAATAAGCTTTTTCATGAACTTTATTATAATATTCTAATTGTTTTAATATTTCAATAAATTCTTCTTTATAATTTTTTGTACCAGCCATATTATTTTTTAACTGAGTATAATTTTTTATTTTTAAATCATAATTATTTTTTCTTGATTTTAATTTCAATTTTTTTACTGTTTTTTTTAAATTCATTTAAATTACTAATATAAATTTTTTTTATATTAATAATATAATTATGGCCACTAAATTTTATCAATCTAATCAACGAATTGTTAAAGTTGATGGTAATACTGTTCAAAATAAAAAATATCAAATTGCATATAATCCAAATAATCATAATAAGTTACATCTAACTCTTCAAAAAGATAATTTATTTATGCATCAACAATTTGATAATTTAGAAGAATTTTTTAAACAAATAGAAAATAATAATTTACCCATACAAAATATTATTCGTCAAGATATTGAAAAAATTAAAAGTCTACCTCTTATTAAATACAATCTACCTTTTACTAAAAAATTTATTAAACCCAAACCCAAACCCAAACCCAAACCCAAATCCAAACCCAAATCCAAATCCAAACTTCCAATATATACTAGAAAAAAACCTAATGTTAAATCTACTCGTAAAAAATTTTATAAAAAATAAATTTTTATAAACGAACAATTAATGAATATATATCATTAAATTCTTTATTTTTTTTGTAATTATTTATATTATTTATTATTAATTCTTTATCATATAAGTAGTTATCTAATTTATTTAAATATTTATTTGAACAATATATTATCTTATTTTTGTGACTTATTAATTCTATTTTTATTTCTTTAATTGTTGTTATAAATTTTAGAAACTTTATTAAATTTATTTTTAAATCAAATTCTATAACTATTATTTTATCATTTGTTTTTATATAATTATTTATACCTTCTATCTCATTATCATTATAAATATATGTTGCCATACAATTATTTCCTGCATCTTTTATTATTTTATCATATTCTGATATTTTTGATTCTTTTAAATTTATTATTAAAGAAATTATAAACGACATATTTTATTTATTTATAATATAAAAAATTATTAATATTATTTATTATATTATGGATATTCTATTATATAATAATACTCATCAATGTTTTTTTAATAATAATCTTCTATCTCATCAATCTAATGAATGTTTTTTTGATAATATTACTAATCAAGAAGAAATAATTAATTATTATTATATTTTATATTTATTTAAAAATATTTTTTATTTATTTAATGCACTTTTATTTTCTATTTTATTTGTTTCACATTGTATTTATCTACCTTCTAAAAATAAATTTTATCATTTATATAATAAACATAAAGATTTATATGATTATAATTCTTTTTTTCTTGAATCATTAGAAGAATATTATTTACTTGAACATGATAAAGATCATCTATATTTAAAAACTTTAATTAATAAATATATTTATTATAATTTTACATATGATGAGAAAAATTATAAAATAATTATGAATTATAATTTTAATGATAATAATTTTCAATATTATTTAGATTCTAAATCTATTAATATTCCATTTGAATATTTAGATACTATTGCTAGAATATATTCTGTTAAATACAATTGTAGAAATATATATTATGATAATTATGAAAATATTTTTATAAATAATAATGATGATGATCATGATGATGATGATCAATATAATAATGATTCTCATAATCATATTGATAATGATAATGATATTAATAAACTATTTTATAAAAATAAAAATAAAAGTAATAAAACTAATAATAAAATTTATAAGTCTAATAATTTTAAACATTATGGTTTAATAAATAATGATTTTTACAAATTTATTCTTGATTATGATGTATATGATTCTAATGATATTCATATATCTTATAATAACTTAAAAGACGATGATATATTTTCTATTAAAAAAAATCATGATTTTGCTATTATTAAAAATATTATAAGTTTTAAAGATTTTAAAACTAGATCTATTTTATAGTTAAATTTAAAGATTTTATTACTTCTATATTTTCTTTTGATAAAATTAAATTAAAATCTATATATGCATAATTTTTATTATAGAACATATCATGACTATAATTTATATCTTTTAATAATATATCTAATTTATTATAAAATATATCTATATATTTTTCATTATTTAAATCATCTATATTTAAACTTTCACAATATTTTAATACAAATGAAAATATTGATATAAATTGATATATTGATAATCTATAATATGGATTTGGATATAACACTTTTTTAAATAATTGTTTTATAAAATTGTATATTATTATATAATCTTTTGAATTTATTGGATAATTTATTATTTCATAATTTAATTTTGCATATATTATTTGTAAATAACTACAAACTAAACTATGTAGATCATTAAATTTTAAAATTAAAGGAACTAATTCATTTAATATATTATATAAATATACATATCTTTTCTCCGTATCATTTTCTGGTAAAAATTTTTCATAAAATTCTCTTAATGCTCTATTATATTCTTTTAATTCATAATCTTCAAATATTATTCTTAATTCATTTGAATTTACTATTGCTTTGTAACAATCTTCAATAAATATATTTAATAACTCATTTGATAAATTATTTTTTTCATTATCATTTTTAATATCTATTTTCTTATATAATGCTTTATTATAAATTATAAATGAAATAAATCTTTTTTCAGTTAAATGATGATAATGATCTCTTCTCCAATCAAAAAAATGTTTTTTAATTATCTTTAAATCATATAAAGAATTTTTTGTATAATTTTTATTTTTTAATAAATTTTTATAATTATATGATAATCCAAAATCTATAATTAGTGGTATATTTTTATTTAAATCATAAATTATATTATCATAATGTAAATCATTATGTATTATATTATAATTATTTAATAAATATATTGAATTCAGTAAATAATATAAACTATAAAAATATTTCTTGTATAAAATTTTATTATTGTTGAAATTATTATATAAATATTTTTTTAAACTTAAAGATTTTACATACTTCATATAAAACATATAATAATCATTATTCATAAATTTATTATTATTAATTTCTGAATAATTCTCAAATAAATTTTCACATTTATTAATTATTTCTTTATTTTTTTCAAAAATATCAAATTTTACTATACAAAATTTATTAATAGGAACAAATCTATTTTTAAAATTATTTATTTTTTTTATATATTCACTTATTTCGATTTCATTTTTACTATAATAATTTATTTCTTGTATTTTATTTACATTATTATTATTTCTATTATAATATCCTATACAATTTAATCCAGGCATTATTGCACAACCATATGAACCTTCTCCTAATAGTTCTTGTTTTTTTTTTTTACCACCTTCATATAACTTCTCATTATTTATCATTATTATATTATTATATTATATTATAATAATATAATTCTATACAAATATTATGAATATTCTATATGAAACTTATACTTTAAATTTATTACCATATTATTATAATAATAATTATTATCATATTTTATCAATTAATAAAAAACCAAAAGGGCCTCTTATTGATTTTGTCAAATTAATTAATATTAAAAGTCCATCATCTAAAATTAATAAATTTTATGAGAGTACTTGTTTATATTGTATTAAAAATAATTTACTTAATTCTAGTAATAATAATATACAAATTTGTACAAAACATGATATTCATAGTGTTATTGATTTTTTAGTTAATAATAATTATATTATTGATTATCAAATTACTGATACCCTTTCTAATATTAATTCTAATCAGTTATTATTTTATTTTAAATATAAACTTACTTCCTAATTTTAAAATTGATTTATTTTTTATTTTTTATATTATAATAAAATAATTTTAATATTTTATTATAATTATATCAATAATATGTCTAACATACTAGATAATAAAGATATTAAAAATATTAAAGACAATCAAAATATTCTAGACAATCTTAAAATTCAACATTGTCAAGATGTTATAGAATTATATAAAAAATCTCTAAATAATTTAGAAAAAAAAGCATTTATTATTGCACAATCTAATTTAGAATCTTCATTTTCTATGGAAAAATCTATTGGATTTTTAGAATTTAAAAAATCTATTCAACCTTAAATTTGTTTCTTAACAACATCCACATTTTTCCTAATTCATTTTTACCAATTAATATATCATATTTTATTCTTCCCCCCCAAATTGTTTTTTCTTTTGCTCTATTATCTTGATGTAATAAATATTTATTATTTGTATTTAATAAAATATTTTTTAAATTCTTATTTTGTTCTAATTTTGTCAAACATATTTTATATTGATAATCATAACATAAATTATTCCATATATCTATTTCTTTATTATTTAATTTCATACTTGATTTACTACCTAATTTTTTTGCTTTATTTGCATTTTCACATTCTAATATTTTATTTGAATGTTCTAATAATTTATTACTACGTTTTATATCATCATTTTTACAACTATTTGATGAAGTTAAATATTTAAAATATTGAAAACAATGCTCTCCTGACTTAAATTCTATATCTTCTATTATTATTTTTTCCATATTAAAATTTGATAATTTTCTTAATTCTTCATCTTTACTTTTAGAATAAAATTTTATAATATTATCCATTTTTATAATATTTATTATTTATTTTTCTTTATCAATTTTTTATTTTATACTCACTACCTAATGTATATGATTTTTATCATCATTTAACATAAATATTATTATTGATATTATACCAAAAATACTACCTAATATTTGATTTTTTGTTAATCTCTCATTAAGAAAAATATAACCTACTAAAAATAATAAAATAAAATGAAATATATGCCATATTATATTTGCTACTAATAAATTTTTAAATTCTAATAATTTATATGAACAATAGCCCGTTAATGCATATAATATTATACCTAATATTAAATATAAATTTTTTTTATTATCTTTTAAATTTTTTAAATTTTTATGTATCGATTTAAATAAATATTGAGCTGTTACTTCTGATATTATTGAAAATAATACAAAAATATAGAATAATGTATTCATATATATTATTAAATATATTATTATCTATATTTACTTTTTCAACTATTAAAACTATTTAATAATATTTCTTGTAAATACAAATCATTTTCCATATTTAAATTTATGTTATTATTTTCATAATTATTTGATAAATTTTCATTTCTTAAATTTTCATTATTATTTGATAAATCATTTTTATATATTTCTTTATAATCAAATTCATAACGACATACTGGACATTTATATGATTCTGTCTTTAACCATTTTATTATATTTTCTTCTTTATAAACATGATTACAAGGTAAAATTATTACATTATCATCTTTATTAAATTTACATAAATCTATTGGACATTCTTTATTTAATTCTTTTAAATTTTCACATTTATTATATTTTATTACTTTTAAATTTTCTAGTTCTTTATCATTTATTACTTGTTTTATTTTTTTTTCATCACTATAAAATGTATTATTTATATAATTATCTATAAATTCATTATCATTTATTATATATGAATTTGTTAATATATTTATAAAATTATTTTCAATATTATTTAAAAAATCTATATAATTTACACTTGAATTATCTATATCTACTGATTCATATGATATATTTAATATTTCATATGATATATTATTTAATTGTAGAATATTTAATAAATTACTCGCTCCTCTTTGGTATGGCACAAATTCTTCGCTTATACTCGATATATCTATTAAATTTAAAAAATTTATTAAACTTATATCATTTATATTATTAATTATTTCATTATTTCTCATTTTCTTTATTATCTTTATATTTTTTATTTTAAACTTTAAATTTTATATTTCATTTTATTTTTTCTACTACTATTTTCTTTCTTTACTTTTTTATTTATAAATATTTTTTCTTCTTTTTTATTTAACATTATTATTAAACTATTTTTATTAATAAAAAATTTATCATTGTAACTTATATTATCTATATATTTCATATTATTTAACGTATATAGTTTATAATTTTCTTTGTTATCTTCTATATTTTTTATATTTTTGTAATCTAATTCTTCTAATTCATTTATATTTTTATTTATTTCAAAATTTAATAAATATCTTATTTTATAATTATCCTTACATATTTCGCTTCTTATTTTTTTTATTATTTTATTTATTACTTCTAAATTTATACTATTATTTTCTATATATGTTTTTTTTTTTATTATTTCTTCTATATTATTATCATCTATTTTTATAATTAAAATATTTAATTTATTTATTTTTTTTAATATTTTCTTTTCTAATTCATTTAATTCATTTAATTCATCAATTAATTCATCATTTAATTCATCAGTTAATTCATTATTTAATTCATCATTTAATTTATCATTTAATTCATCTTCCATTTTTTCTATTATATAAAAAAAAATTTTATATAATAATTTTATTAACTTAATTTAAATAAAATATATTAAATCCCGTGCTTTTCCCTGCAATATTTAATATTCTTCATCTGATATATTACTTATATTATCAATTTCATTATGATATTCATAAATTTCTTCTTCCATTCTTATATTTTCCTCTCTCATATTTTCAATTATAATTTTATAATTATCATATTCTGATAAATCTCCTCTTAATTCAATATCTTTATCTCTAAACTTATTCCAATTATCAAACATTTTATCTAATTTTCTCAAACTATTTTTTTTTTCATCTAATTCATTTAATTTATTTTTATTTTTCTTTGAATTCATAATCATTATTTTATTGCTTTTTTTATCTTTTTTAATTATACACCACCCTTCTTTTAATTCTGTTATTTCTTCATTTTTTTCTTTTTTTTTTTCAATAATTGATAAATAACTTATTTTTGAATTTAATGAAATATCTAAACATCTATTATTTTTATCTAATTCTGGAAATTCATTACATTCTAATATTACTTTATCTTTTTCTGTATTATTTTTTAATTTTCTTAAATGTGGTGGTATGTAGGACATTATATTAGTATTATTTTACTTATTTTTTATTATTCTAATTACTTTAACTTTTAATTTTCTTTTATTAATTTTTTTAATAATTATATTATATATATTAATGTGGCGTTATCACTATAATTCTCATGCTTATTGTAATAATCATAATTGTTATAATAAATCTTCTAAACCTATTAATGTTAATTCTGGTTCTGGTTCTACATTAGCAAAAAAAGCTGCTGTCAAATATTCTAAAAAATCTAACAATTCTAATGGTGCTTTTTCTATTAATGGTTCTACTAATCAAACATATATTGGTAATAATAATACTGCTCTCTCTTATCTTAATTGTAAACAAACTGATAATACTCATAAAACTAGTGTTAAAACTTATTCTGCGCTTAGAAGAACTAGAATAGTTAATTCTAATATTAAATGTAATCCTGATAATTCTTTAAAATGTTATCAAACTCTCAATGTTGATTTACCTGATAATATTAATAAACACAATCTATATAATACTCATCAATCTCAACATATTTCAGCTAATAAATGTCCTGTAGATAGAACTGATTATATTAATCAATTACAAAATAAATCTGTTTCTTGTCAAAATAAATATGAAAAAAATTCTAAACCTAATAGACATAATTGTAAAATTACAAAAGATATGAATAAAATACAAGGATACACTACGGGTTATGATTTGTATATTAATGATAAAATTAAAAATAATTGTATTAATCGTAATTTAAAAGATGCTAGAACAATTGCATGTTAATTATTTATAAAAAAAATTTCCTTTTTATTTTATTCAATTCTTCTTTTTTTTCATTTTCTTATTTTCATTATGACTTATTAAATGTCTATTACCTGCACTTATATGATTTATTGTTAATTCACATGGTTTACAACTTATAAATGTATTATTTACAGAACTAAAAACTATTCTTTTTATATTTAAAAATATTAATGTATTTAAACATTTATTACAAGGCGATGAATCTTGTAAATTATTATCTTTATCACATCTTACTACATATATTGTTGTTTTTTTGTATAATTTTTTCATTTCATCTAAATATTTATTATTCTTATCCGACTTTTATATTATTTCCGTGTTTACCATATACATTCGTCCCGCAGTTATGAAACATATTTCTTAAACATGCAATTTCTGCATGACAGGTACAACTATTGCTAATAAAAGCATCCTTTGAATGACTTCTATAATGATTATATCCTTTACCTGCTACTTTTCCATTTAATACTGCTACTGCTCCATGTCTCATTAATACTGGTGACTTTTGTGCTTGCAAACTTGCAATTGTTAAATACTTAAAATCTGTCTTGCTTAGCATATTTTTCTTTACTTATTTAATTTTATTATTATTATTATCAATTTTTTTTTTAAATTGATTAATATTATTATTAAATAATATTAAGCAATTGTTTTATATTTATATATATGAATTCTACCACTAATAGACAAATATTACATGATGATCTATTTATGAATAATACTATTCAACAATCTTCTTATTCTAATACATCTTCTCATTATAAAAATTCTAAATTTTATAATCTATATATTTATATTGATTCTAATAATTCTGAATTATACGAATTATATAATAATGCTATTAAACAACACAATATTGTTGTTGATTCATATTTAAATGCTGTTAATAATAATGAACCCAATATGGAAAAATATTGTTTTAATGCTGGGTTTGATTTATTTACTCCTTGTAATGATATTGTATTTGATACTAATAAACAATATATTTTAGATTATAATATTAAATGTTGTATGAAATATAAAAATAATTATGTTTCATATTATTTATATCCTCGTTCTAGTTTACCTATTAAAACTCCATTTAGACTTGCTAATAGTGTAGGAATTATTGATTCTGGTTATAGGGGTAATATTAAAGCTATATTTGATAATATTTCACAAAAAGATTCTGATAATTTCAAATTTTATATTGGTAATAGATTTGTTCAAATTTGTCCTCCTAATTTAGAATATCCTATGAAAATTATTTTAGTTAAAAATTTATCTGATCTTGGTATTACTCAAAGATCTGAATCTGGATTTGGTTCTAGTGGTTCATAAATATATTAGTATATATAAAGTTATATGAATTCTAATAACAAACTACAATTTGAATATTTTAATCAAAATCTTAATCAAAATATACATCAGAATATATATGAAAATACTAATGTAAATCATAATAATAATAATAATAATAATAATAATAATAATAATTATAATCATAATAATAATTATAATCATAATGATAATGAAAATTCACATAAAATTAATTTTGTATATAATTTAGAAGATTTGAAAAATAAAAATATTACTACTGTTGAGGTATGTTTTGATGCATCTAATAATTTGCATTATTCGGAGGATGATTCTAACAAACGCTCTATTAATTTTATGGATCATATTATTAGTGAACCCAGTGATTCTACTGCATCAAAGAATAGTTATAGTAATAATATTCAAACTGATTTACTTAAAAGAAAAAAATCTAAACAGAATGATGATAAGCTTATGAAATTAACATCTGAAAATAATTCTAATAATGATAAATATAAAATTATCTATAATAAACTCACATATAATGATGTTAAAATACAAATTAATAAATATTATAAATTAAATAATTCTCAAAAATATTCTTCTTCATTAGATATTCTTGCTAGCTATTTAAAAGGTCAAAAAATTATTTATATGGAAGCTTCACATCATACACTTATTCGTTTATATATGTTGATGATACCTGCTATATTTATAACTGCTTTTTGTACTATTGCTCAATCTAATTTTGAATTTGATGATAATACTAAGAAAGAATATGTTAGTAGGTATGTTTTAGCGTCATTAAATGGATTTTTAACATTTTTATTATCTGTTATTAGTTTTACTAAATTAGATGCATCTGCACAAGCATATAAAATTACAGCACATCAATATGATAAATTACAATCTGCTACTGAATTTCTTTCTGGTAAATATTTATTATTTTATAATGATATTGAATTTGTATGTAAAGGATCTAAAGATAAAAATACTGATGATCAGTCTGATCAAATTGCATCAGATAAAAGTCCATCTGTTGATTTATCTAATGGTATTAAACATTTAAAATATTTAAAATATAAAGTTAAGTCTATTGAAGAAAAAATTTCTGAAATAAAAGAAACTAATCCTTTTTTAATACCTAGAAAAATTAGATATAAATATCCAATTATTTATAATACTAATATTTTTACTTTGATAAAAAAAATTAAAGATTATAAATCTAAATCAATTACTAGTCTTAAAGATATTAGAAATGAATTAAGATTGCTTAGAGCTATTTTAATGATTGATGAAATTACTATTGATCGAGCTGATAAATGTAAATTTAGAATTACTGAACTTAATTTAGCTAAAAAAAAATTTATTAGTAATATTATATATCTTAAAACTGCTTATGTTGCTATAGATAATATGTTTGGTCAAGAAATTTTAAATCAACAACTTCGTAGTAAATATTGTATTAATTTCTTTTTTTATGATTGTTTTCCTGTTTGTATTCATAAATGTTTAGGTATTTGTAAATTGTCTACTGATTGTTGTTTACCTTATAATTATAAATCTGATCCTATTAAAGGTACATTATTAGAAGAAGTCTTAAATTTTGATAAAGATGAATATACTTTTAAATTTAGTGATGAGGAATTATATCATCTTAATAGAAGATATGAAAAACATAAATCAAAAAATAAAAAATTATTTTCCTCAAATAAAAATAGTAATTCTTTAAATACATCTCTGCCTTCTAATAATTCAATTAATAGAAAAGATGATAATAGAAAAGATGATAATAGAAAAGATGATAATAGAAAAGATGATAATAATATTACTAGAATGCCTTCGGGTACTAGTTCTCCCATAGTTAATAATAAAAAAATTAAAAAAAATAATATACAAAGCAGTTCTGTTTAATATATTACTATTTTTTATTTTTTTATCGCGTGCGGGCGATTTCCCCGCTTAGCATACTTGATCTGACCACAAAGTATATTTAGTATTTACAAAACCTTTACCCCAAACTATATCAGTTATTGGTGGCAAACTGTTTTCCTGCAAATTAATAGTATCATCTATATCATCTAATGATTCTAGCAATTCGAATGGATTTACTGTTTTTTTTGGTTTTTTAATAATTTCAATTTCTATATGTTTTAGAATATTTAAATTATTATTTTTAGGACCTGACGCCACTGCTGGCATTTTACAATATTTTGATGTATGTCCAAAATATCCGCACTTTGTACATTTTGTGTTTAGTAGATAAACACAAGTTGTATTTCCTGCTTGATCACGCACGTAATGATCATTGAATTTTGGTGATCCTCTATCATAGCAAATCTTGCAAAACATTTTTTATTCTTATTCTGATTCTGATTCTTATTATCTTTTATTTTATATAATCAATTTTTTTTGTATATACGAATTTTTTGCTTGCTATTTCTATCTTAGTTATTTTATATATAATTTTTACTATTATATATAAAATTTTTTTATTTTATATTTTTTAATTGCTTCTTGTCTGAATTCTATGTAGTAAATTAATTAAACATTTTTCTATACAATTACCTGCTATTAAACTTATATTATTTACATTTATTTTTCCTTTTGTTGCATCTACTATTAATTCTATAATATTACTTATTGTATTATTATGTAATAATTCTTGTAGTCTTTTTTTTTCATCTTCATTTTTTATTTCTGATATTATATCTTGTATTATTGCTAATGCTAATTTTTTTTGATCTATTCCTTTTAATTCTGTTTCTTCTATTGTTTCCATTACATATTTTATTAATAAATGTATGTTGTTTAAATGTATTTCTAATATTGATAATTTATTTTTAATTTTATTTAAACAATTATTATATAAAGTTTTATTTATAATATCTGAATTTCCATTTATTTCTACTATTACTTCATTTACATTTGATAAATTATTTTCCATTATTTATATATATATATATTAATTATGTTATGCTTTTATGTTATATTTACATTTATATGTTTTTCTAAAAATTTATATACATCTTCTATACTATAAAAAAATGTTTTGAATAATATATTTGAATTTTTTATTGGTATAGATAATCCTATTGAATATTTATTATTTATATATAAGCTATATTTTTCTGATATATTTTTTTTATTTAAATAAATTATTATTTGATTAACTGAATCTGAATCTGTTTTTGCTCCTATTTTACAATTATAAATATCTTTATTAAAAAGTTTGTTTATTTTATATAAATTACTATAATAAATATTATCTATCATATCTAATTTATTTTCTTCACTATTCATTTTTCATTTTTTATATTTGTTTTATTTTTATTATTATTTTTTATAAATATAAAATAATAAATTATATTATTTTATATTTTTTAATAATCCTCTCCTTTGCTACGCCTTAAAAACCCCTGGCGGGACTCGAACCCGCAACCCCCAGATTAGAAGTCTGGTGCGCTATCCATTGCGCCACAGGGGCAAATTTTCCTGATATGGGGCTCGAACCCATGACTAGCAGATTAAAAGTCTGTCACTCTACCAACTGAGTTAATCAGGAATATAAAAAATATATAGTTCTTCTATATATATTTATACTTAAATAAACTTTATATTCTTTTTATATATATTTTATGTTAAAAAATATAGATAAACAAATATGTTCTATATGTTATGATCCATATTCTATTTCTTATATTGATTACAATATTGATAATTATAAATTCTATACTAATTGCTCACATCATTTTCATTATCAATGTATATTTAAATGGGTTTTAATTAATAATTCTTGTCCTATTTGTAGAACTTATAATTGTATTAATGATATATCTGTCTCTAATTATATTTCTAAATATAATCTTGAAATATCATCTAACCAATTATTAAATATCGGCGAAATTATTCAAAATAATTTTAATTTTATTCTAATTAATGATTTTTCTTCTGATAATATTGGTTTTTATTATGATCTATCTTATTATGATACTCTAATAACTTATAATAACAATAATAACAATAATAATAATAATAATAATAATAATAATAATAATAATAATAATAATAATAACAATAATAACAATAATAATTTGATATTTAGAATTCAAAGAAATAATAATTATCGTAGATCTTTTATGTCACTTAATTTCCTATAGTTTTATAATCGCATATGTGGCGTGATTTCCCTCTATTTTATGTTTCTAAAAAAAAATTGATTATTATTTTTTTTTATTATATCTTTTAAATTCTATATTGTTTTAATTTATGACTTCAACTACTTTTACTTCTTCTGAATGTTCTATTTGTTGTGATTCTATATATTCAATAAATGAATATATCGATGGATCTGATAAAACTTTATTTAAAACTTCTTGTGGTCATATTTTTCATTATTCTTGTATTCAGACATGGGTTTCACAAAAAAATACTTGTCCTATGTGTAGACATCCTAATATTTTTGATCATCATCATCATGATAAAACTGGAATTACTCCTACTACTCAAGATTCAACAGAATTTATATATGATACATTATTAGCTAATCCGAATTTAATATTTCGTAACATTGATAACTATATTCAAAATATTAGAGACAATATACATCTTAATAACACCGCTGATAGTAATACTGATATTAATAATCTAGAATCAGAACATAGTAATATTGATCCATCTCTTAATTCAATTGGGCAACAACAGCAAATTGAACATAATCATACATATTTTAATGTTATTAATATTGATAATGTCTTAAATTCTTATAGTAATCTACATATTTCTTCTCCTGTTTCTTAAAAAATTATTAATTAATTAATTAAATAACATATATTTTTTAATATATGTTATTTTTACAAATAAATAAAAATAATAATTTTGTCACGGGTGGGGTTCGAACCCACGAGTGCGAACACAGTAGATCTTAAGTCTACCCCCTTGGACCGCTCGGGCACCGTGACTTAATAAAAAAACTCCTCCACTCGGGTTCGAACCGAGGACCTCGCGGTTAACAGCCGCACGCTCTAACCAACTGAGCTATAGAGGATGTAATAAAAAAACTTCACCTTTAGCTCCTACCTGGATTCGAACCAGGGTTTATGGAATCAAAATCCATCGTGATTACCCCTACACTATAGGAGCAAAAAATTTAAAAATTTAAAAATAAAAAAATGCTCATATGCGGGCTCGAACCGCAGACCTTCGGCACATAAGACCGACGCTCTAACCAACTGAGCTATACGAGCTTTAAAAATACTTATTATTGATTATTTATTTTCATAATCAATTTTTTTTTTATTTTTTTTATTTTTTATTTTTTTATTTCACTATACTTTACTACTTGATATTTCTTTAAATACTTTTTTTTAATATTTTTTATTTTTTTTATCTTATTTGCTTATATGTCTTATTATCAATCACTTAATTATTAAATAATATTTTATCTTATTTAATAATTTTTTATTTATTTTTTCCTCCCATTAATGATTTTAATGATCTTCCTCCCAAAAAAATTTTATATATTACATAAAATACAATTATTATAAGTAATAACATAAAAAATGAGCTAAATGCTCTTGATAATTTACAAAACCAATCATCATCTTCTGAATCACACTTGTTTACTGTAAAAAATCCAAAAGTTAAATTGCTTAAAATATCACCTAATAAATTCGATCCTGAACTACCTCTTCTTACTCCTCCACCTCTTGATCTTGCCATATTTATATATATATATTTATCTTTTTTTTGTATTTCTTCTATTTCTTCTATTTCTTCTATTTCTTGTATTTCTTATTTTTTTTATACCCCCACCAACATTTCTATTTTTATTTATTTCTGGAATATTTATACTATCATCTTTCGTTTCAATTGAATCTGATTTATCTGACGTTTTTGTATTTTGTAGTTTACCCATCACAAATTGTCTTAACTCTCCACTAGGGTCATTGTTAATTACTTCAATAATTTTTTCTCCCAGTTTATTAAATTCTTCATTTGAACTATCACCCGGTTTATCAACATCCGGTTTAACAACAGCCGATATACCAACATCCGATTTATCAACACCTGGGTTACCATCACCCTTACTATGACCACTTCCCATAGTTATATATATATTATATAATATATATATTATATATAATATATGTTATATATAATATATGTTATTATATCTACTCTTAATTTATTTTACTAGAGTAAATAACTTAAATTTTTATAACATTAAAACAATAAAAAAATTTTATAATTATAATAATTTAAATTATGATATATATAACGATATTACATCGAATAAATTAACTGCCGAGCATATATTTCCTAAATATTATACCAAAATGTATACTAATTGTAAATATGATATGCATAATATTTTTTTAACTAATTCTATAACAAATTCATATAGAAGTAATTATAAATTTTCGAATGAATCATTTATTAATAATCTACTTTATGATTCATCTAAAAATTATAAAAATCATAAATATAAAATATTTATCCCATCTTATAAATCGCGTGGAATTATATCCAGATCCATTAAATATATGTTGTATAATTATGATAAATTATTATTAGAAGATATTATAGACGAATATACTTTAAATTATTGGGATTATAAGTATCCGCCTACTCAATTTGAATATAAAAAAAATAGATTAATAAAATATTTACAAGGTAATTATAATATATTTATAAATTAATTTTTTAATATAGAGACAATTATTGAATTATATAGAAATTATGATTTAAATTATGGGTTGACTTGACCGTCATGACCATTATTAAATAAAATATAATTCTAATTTCTATTTAAAAATTATAATACTTAATTAATCATATGACCTTTAAAATATTTGTTATTAATTTAGAAAGGTGCCTAGAAAAAAGAGACAAAATGAAAAAAAAATTAAATGGTCTTGAATATGAAATCTTTAAAGCTTTTGATGGTAGACAATTAAACGATGAAAAACTTCAACAAATGGGAGCAGGAATATTAAAAGAATGGAAAGATCCCTATTCTGGACGAAATGCTACATGGGGCGAAGTAGGATGTGCTTTATCACATTATTCTCTTATAGAAAAATGTGTTCAAGAAAATATAGAAGTAGCTGTAATATTAGAAGATGATGTTGATCTTCCTTATAATTTTAATGAATATATTAATAATGTATTGAACGATTTAAATAAAATAGATGAAGATGATTGGGAATTTTGTTATTTATCTCGAAAAATAATGAATTCTAAAAAGGAAAATAACAACCAATTTGAAAATTTTGTGAAACCTTATTATAGTTATTGGACGTGCGCATATATAATCAATCTTAAAGGAATGAAAAAAGTTCTTGATTCAGGAATGAAAAAAAATCTACTTACTCCTGATGAAGTTTTACCTATACTTGCACACTCCTCACCACATAAAGATTTTTATAAATTTTATAATATTCAAGAACCATTGAATATGTATTCTTTAAAAAATATGGTTTGTTTTCCAGAAAAAGATGCATTTAAAAAAAGTGATACTGAAAATTCCAAGATTATCGATATATATGATGATGATTTATTAGTATTAGCAACTGGTACCGATATGACAGATGGATTAAAAAGGTTTATCAAATCATGTAAAATTTATGGTTTAAAATATAATATTATGGGATTAAATACTGATTGGAACGGAGGAAATATGGCTTATGGTCCAGGAGGAGGGCAAAAAATTAATTTACTCATGAAAGAACTTAATGAATTAAAAGATGAACAAATTGTCTTAGTAACTGACAGTTATGATGTTATTATGTCTGCTAATTCAAAAGAAATTATTAAAAAATATAAAGAATTTAATAAAAATATTGTTTTTGCAAGTGAATCTGCTTGTTGGCCTGATAAAAATATGGCTGATAAGTTTCCTAAGATATTAGCTAAAAGAAACTTATATTTAAATTCTGGTGGATTTATTGGTGATGTAAAAACTATTAAAAAAATTATTTCTACTGTTCCTTGTAATTCTGATGATCAATTATGGTATACTACTATATTTTTAAGTGAATTAGGGGAAAAATATATGACATTAGATTATGATTGTCAAATTTTTCAATGTCTCAATGATGCTGAAATAGAATTAGAAATAAACTTTTCCAAATCAAGAATTCATAATAAAATAAATAATACATATCCATGTCATATACATGGTAATGGACATCTAAATCGTAAACTCTTATTAAACCAATATGAAAATTATCTTATGAAAAATAGAAGTAATATTTATGGATATAATAGAAATAATGATTTATCACTTGATAAATTTCAGTCAATTACAATTTATATACATTTTATAAACAAAAATGATAAAATTAATGGACTTACAAAAAAATTAATTCAAACAAATATTGATGAATTAAAGAAAGTTGTATCTCATGTAAATATATTTTATAATGAAACAACTGATCTAAATGAAAGTTTAAAACAAGCATTTCTATTTGATAATGTTGATTATTATTGGTTTCTTGATAATGATTTTGTAATCACAAATAAAAATACACTTATTGAATTATTATCATTAGGTAAAGGTATTATTTCTCCAATGTTGACTAAACATGATAAATTATGGAGTAATTTTTGGGGAGCTATTGATTCTAATGGATGGTATTATAGATCTTTTGATTATATAGATATTGTAAATTATAAAATAAAAGGTTGTTGGAATGTTCCTCATATATCTGGTAACATACTAATTAATAAAGAATATATTCAAAAAATTCAAGGATTCTTTACAAATAATAGTGGAAATAACCATTTTTCTTATGATATGTGGTTTTCAGATAATTGTAGAAAAAATAATATATCAATGTATATTACTAATATAGAAAAATATGGATATATAATTCATTATGATGACCAATCTATTGTTAAACCTAATAATGATGTAATAAATAAATCTTTATTTACAGTTGATTCAACTTGGGGAGAAAGATATTTACATCATGATTTTTTTACATCTATTAATAATTGGGAACAACTACCAGTAGAAGAACCATGTAAATGGGCATTTACATTTCCTTTTGTAAATGACAAATTTTGCGATGAATTATTAAATGAAGTTTTAGAAAGAGGAGAATGGTCTCCGGGTGGAGATACAACAGAAAAAGATAAACGAATTAATAATATTGAGAATGTTCCCACACAGGATATACATATGAAACAAATTGGTTTTAGAGAGCAATGGAATAGTATTATTTTAAAATATATATCTCCGCTTGTAAGTCATCTATATTCTCCATTTAAAACTAATGGATTACATATAGCATTTGTTGTTAAATATGAAATGGAAAAACAAAAAGAATTAAAACCACATCACGATTCTAGTACATATTCTATTAATATTACTTTGAATAGTCCCGGAAAAGATTTTCAGGGAGGAGGGACTAGATTTATAAAACAAGATACAACTATTAACACTAAAAAGGGTTGGGCTACTATACACCCTGGTAGACTAACACATTATCATGAAGGACTGCCCATTACAAGTGGGAAAAGATATATTTTTGTAAGTTTTGTGAATTAAGAACGGGAAAATCTCCAATCACGCGATTTTAAAATTATTAAAAAAATTTATAATTTTAAATTTATATTATATAATTTTAAATTATATATACATTATAGAGACAAATATTGAATTATATAGAAAATTATTTAAAAAATAATAAATAATGTAATTTATATAAATATAATTTTATAATATATATTTATATGGTAATGTATACTAAAGATGATATGATTATACTTAGAAATGACATAAATAATTATTTAAATGATCCTAAATTCAAAGGAACATATATTTTATCATATTATTATTTATCAAAAACTCTATTTTTTTTTATATTATGGTCATTATTAATTCATAATTATACATCATATAATTATAGAATAATAATTATTGATTCATTGTTCAGTTTATTTTGGGGAATGTTAGTTATTAGATCATTTATATTATTTCATGATTGTGGTCATGGATCATTTATTCAAAATATTAAAAATCATAAATTACATAATTGGATATGTTTAAATATTACAAGTGTATTATGTTCTACACCATCAGATTGGAATATTGGTCATAAATTACACCACAATAATATAGGAAAATTAGGACAAGATGACTATGATTGGGGTGAAACAATATTTCATACAAAAGAACAATATATTCAAAAATCAGGATTTGAAAGAAAAATAATTCGTAT
>MDSV01110380.1_pt1 | contig 21361 bp, 22 predicted proteins | sample 810851 | NCBI WGS metagenome assembly MDSV01 (sample SAMN05326640, study PRJNA326480) | marine metagenome | isolation source: seawater | place: Atlantic Ocean: North East | collected 2012 | reverse complement strand
TTGGGTGGAATAATCGTAATAACTTCAGTCTTTTTACTTCATAAAATTAAATAATTTGCTTATTGAAAAAATATTGAAATAAGCTTTAATTTATTTTTTATAAATTGTTAACAATAAAAAAGGATAATAATGAAAAAACTATTTATTTCTGCTTTTATGTTTGTATCGATTTTTACATCAAATGTATTTGCGGATGGACATGCGATCAAGATGGGAATTATATTAGGATTTACTGGTCCCATTGAATCTCTAACACCAGCGATGGCTGCATCTGCAGAGCTTGCCTTTAAAGAAGCTTCTGACTCAGGTTCACTTTTGGGTGGAAAAAAAATTACAGTAATAAGAGCTGACTCAACTTGCGTTGACTCTGCGGCAGCAACAACAGCAGCTGAAGGTGTTATTTCACAAGGTGTAGCAGCGATCATGGGTGCTGATTGTTCAGGTGTTACAGGTGCTATTGCATCAAATGTTGCTATACCAAATGGTGTAGTAATGATTTCACCTTCTGCAACATCACCAGGACTTACAACTCTAGATGATAAAGGTTTCTTTTTTAGAACAGCTCCTTCTGATGCAAGAGGTGGTCAGATATTAGCTGATATAACTAAAGACAGAAGAATTAAAAGTGTGGCGATTACATATACAAATAATGACTATGGAAAAGGTTTAGCAGATGTTTATAAAGCAGCTGTTGAAGCACATGGAATTAAAGTTACAACTGTAGCTGCACACGAAGATGGTAAGGCAGATTATTCTTCAGAAGTTGCAACACTCGCTTCAGCCGGAGGTGATGCTGTCGCAGTTATTGGTTATCTAGACCAAGGTGGAAAAGGTATCATACAAGGTTCACTGGATTCAGGCGCATTCGATAGATTCATTTTATCGGATGGTATGATTGGTGATTCACTAACAGATACTTTTGGGAAAGATTTAAACAAATCTTTTGGATCTTTACCTGGTTCCACGGCCAAAGGTGCTGGAGTATTTTCAAAAGTTGCAAAAGAGGCGGGAATTGATTCTTCTGGACCTTATACTGGAGAGTCATATGATGCTGGTGCTTTAATAGTTCTTGCAATGCAAGCTGGTAATTCTGCTGATAGATCGTCTATAGCAAAAAATATAATGGGAGTTGCTAATGGTCCTGGAACAAAGATTTATCCAGGCGAACTTAAGAAAGCTCTTGATTTATTAGCTGCAGGAAAAAAAATTGACTATGAAGGAGCAACTGGTGTTGCTTTTACTGAAGTAGGTGAAGCAGAAGGTTCCTTTTTAGAAAAAGAAATCAAAGGCGGAAAATTTAAAACTAAAAAACAAAGATAATATTTTTAGACTTAAAGCCCTACAGGTTAAACTCTGTTAGGGCTTTATTTTATAATATTAATGGCAACAAAAGAAGCCAATACCGACATAAACAAGATAATAAATATATTTATATATTTCCAAACTTTTACATTATTTAAATACTTTGATAAAAATTTTGATAAATAGCCTAGTAAGAAAAAAAATAATATTGAAGATATAGATGATCCAATTCCAAAAAATAGTTTCTGATTAATCAATAAATCTTTAGAGAAATTACCTAAAAAAAAAACTGTATCAGAATAGACATGTGGATTTAAATAAGTAAATCCCAAGGTTCTATAAATTATTTGAGAAAAAGAATATTTTTTATCTAAAGAATTTAATCTAACACTTTTTTTAGTATTTTTTATTTTTTCAAAAATAAAATATAATAGAAAAATTAAAAGAGATATATTTAATATAAGTTCAATATTAGGCGTAAAATAATCAAAGAAGTAATGGAATAAAAAAATCCCAAAAAAAATTAAAATAATATCTGAAAGGGCACATATTAAACAAACTATGAAAATAAAATTTTTTTTTAAACCTTGCTCTATAACAAAAATATTTTGAGCCCCAATTGCTAATATTAGGCTTACCCCTGTGAAAAAGCCAAGGATCAAATAATTCATATTTAAATATTGTCTATTAATATTTTGTATATACCAATAATGGATATTAAAACTAGAAAATAGAGAACAACTTTTCTATAAGTTTCTTCTTTGCTCTTAATGAAAAATTTATCTCCAATATAAACTCCTAATGGCAAAATAATAATTAATGGAAGTGTTCTATAAATAGCGGTTATGTCAACAATTCCTGCAAAAAAACTTAGAACAAAAGCATAAGTATCTGTGAGAAAAAATAAAGCTGCTAATGACCCTCTTATTATTACAGGTTGAATATTTGTAACTAACAAAAAAAGTGCAACAGGCATGCCGCCTAATAAAGCTAATCCATTTACAGTTCCAGCAATCAATCCAGTAAAAACTTTAGCATAATCATTATTTATATTTTGGTTAGAGTATCCCCTTATTAATAAAATAGAAAAAAAAATTATTATTAAGCAGATAGTTAAATGAGTTGTTTCAGTTGGTAAATATTTTAATAAAAAAAGACCAATAGGTGAGCCAATAATTATTCCTATCAATATTTTTAATACAAAATTCCAATCAATATTTCTTCTGATGTAAGGAATCATAAAAATACTAATTAATACTTCTAATATTAAAATAATAGGAACTATCTCTATAGCGGGTAGTATAAAGGAAAAACCAGAGATACATATTGCTGAAAAACCAAAACCATTAAAACCTCTTATTACTGATGCAATAAAGACTATAAAAATTACAAAATAAATTTCTATTAAACTTAATTGAAAAAAAGATAAAAAGCTCATCTAGATTTTTTTTCTCTAAAATCTGCTCTTATAGTTGCCAAAATAATTAAAATCATGAAAGGAACACAAATCAAATTCATAGCTTTCCAGTTAGTGAGTGCTATAAAGACCCCAGCTGACAAACTTCCAACAGCATGTACAGAATAAACAACAAAATCATTCATCCCTTGTGCCTTATATTTTTCCTCTTCTTTGTAGGTTAAGACTAGTAAACTAGTCCCAGATATAAATAAAAAATTCCAACCTAAGCCTAAAAAAATTAATGCAAACATATAATTAAAAAAACTTTGATCAAAAATGCTTGTTAACAAAGCTATACTATAAAGAAACAGACCGGCATAGATTACATTACTATGACCAAATCTTTTTATTAAATGTCCTGTAATTAATGAAGGTAAAAACATTGCTGCCACATGAAACTGAATTACAACACTTGTTTTACTTAAACTTATGTTTTCCATTACATGCATACTTATTGGGGTAGCAGTCATTAAAAAAGTCATTATTACATATCCAAAAGCTGATGCTGATATAGCTTGAATAAATCGTGGTTGTGAAATTAATTCTAAATAACTTCTACCTGTATATTCTAGTTTAGTCTCTTTTTTTGATTTACTTTCATAAAATAAAAAAAGAATTGCTGGAATAAAAGTTAGGAAAGCAAGAGCTAGATAAGATCCAACGTATAAATTTTCACTAACTAAGTCTTTTGCATAATTTGCTAAGCTTGGGCCTAAAAAAGCAGAAATAATTCCACCAAATAATATTATTGAAATAGCTTTTGGAGCAATATTTTTTTCTACACTTTCAGCTGCAGCGAAACGATATTGATGTGTAAATGCCATTCCAATACCAATAAAAAAATTTGCAATACAAAATAAAATAAAATTTTGATTTAAAATAGAAAAAGCTGCTAAAATAGATACCAATGAGTTTCCTATTGATGCTAAGATAAAACCATACTTTCTTCCAATTATGCTCATGACTTTAGTTGCTACTATCGCACCTATTGCAATTCCAACTACAGAAATAGACATTGGTAAGGTTGCTAAAGATTTTACCGGACTAATTTGAGAACCAATAATCCCACTTAAAAACACTGTTACCGGCGCAGCAGTAAAACTAAAAATTTGGCTTAAAGTTAAAAGAAATAAATTTCTATTCATCAAAAGATGTATTTATCACTTAGGTACATTGCAAAAGCCAACGCCATTCCTAATAAAATATACTTCATTGATACTACTTTATGTCAATCTTTTCAGGAAGTATACCTTTTGGTCTATACCTCATAATTACCAGTAAACCTATTCCAACCATTAGAAATCTAAAATATGGAGCACTATTTATTAAATGAATCTTTAATTCATTAGTTTCTGCCAAGTGAGATGTCGATAGATTTATTAAAAATAATGCTATTGGTGCAGCTTCAACCCATAAGAACCAAACAACAAATCCGCCCAATATTGCTCCAAAATTATTTCCTGTACCTCCCACAATTACCATTACCCAAATAACAAACGTATATCTCATTGGTCTGTAACTGCCAGGAGTAAATAATCCATCATTAGTTACCATCATTGCTCCTGCTATTCCAACTACCGCAGAGCCTAAAATAAAAATTAATAAATGTTCTTTAACAATATTTTTTCCCATTGCACTTGCTGCTTCTTCATTATCTCTTATAGCTCTCATTTTTCTTCCCCATGGTGAATATAGAGCTTTTTGAGTTAAGATTAATAAAATTATTACTACTGTTAAAAATAGACCTGCCATACAAAGTTTTACATAAACGGTGGAAGACTCAATAACTAATATATTCAAAACTTCTTGTTTTTCAGAAATAGAATTTATTAGTCCTAATTTTTTTGAATGGAAACTTTCGACTAAATTAATGAACCAGCTTGAGTTTTGTAAGTCTATTTCGTATGGAGTTGGTCTTTTTAAGCCAATAACATTCTTAACTCCTCTAGCTAACCAATCTTCATGTTTAATGATAGAAACAACAATTTCTGCAATTAGTAATGTTGCGATAGCTAGATAATCAGCTCTCAATCCAAGAGCTACTTTTCCAACTATATAAGCTAATCCTGCTGCAAATAAACCACCAACTATCCATGAAAACATAACAGGCATACCAAGACCACCTAAAAATCCTGTTTTAGCAGGATCAACTGCTTCAATGCTTTCTATTGCAGGTGCGGATATAATTCTAATTAATATAAAACCGATCAATATAATTCCTGCTATTACATAATTTCTATTCTTTATTTTTTGAGTTTTTTTTAAAACCTGACGAATTAAAACAATCATTCCTATAATTAAGACTAAGCAAATGATCATATTAAACCCACCTGCATTCCATGCTTCAGGAACTGGTGCAACTGAAACAAGCACAACTGCCAATCCTCCTAAAGCGGTATAACCCATTATTCCAAAATTAATTAATCCTGCATAACCCCATTGAATATTAGCCCCCATCGTCATAACAGCGGAAATCATACAGTAATTAAAGATTGTTAAAGCGATAGTCCATGATTGAAATATTCCTACTAAAAAAATAAGTAATAACATTATAGAATAGGCAGTTATAACATTTGCATATTTTTTCATATTACCTTTCCTTTAAAAATCCCCGATGGTCTGAATAATAATACAATTACCAGGATAGAAAAAGAAACTGCAAATTTATAATCTGTCGATAAAAGTTGCATTAAAGAATCTGGTTCTAAATATTCTGGTAAGATATATGTAAAAAACTTTTTATAAGCATAGGTTATAAAAATTTCAGCAAATGCAATTACATATCCTCCTAAAAATGCTCCAAATGGATTTCCGATACCTCCAACTATAGCTGCCGCAAATATTGGAAGCATATTATTGAAATAAACAAAAGGTTTGTAACTTTTATCAAGACCATATAAAATTCCTCCTATAGTTGCTAATACTCCGGCAATTATCCACGTTATCAATACTATTTTCTTAGGGTCTATCCCTGATAACAAAGCTAAGTCTTCATTATCTGAATAAGCACGCATACTTTTTCCAGTTTTAGTTTTATTCAAAAACCAAAACATTATAGAAACTACAATAACAGTGACTACTAGTGTTATAGCTTGGGTAGATTTAATGGCTAATCCCTCATTTAATCCAGTCATTTCTTTGAATTCTGATGCTTTAATAATAAATTTTTTTCCATCAAGAAATCTTCGGTCAAATGGTCCAATGATTATTCTTATAATTGCTTGAGTTACAAACATAACACCAACACTAACCATCGCTAGCTGAACTGGTGGACTTTTTTTTATTCTATAATAACTAAAAACAAACTTATCTATTGTTAGCATATATAAAATCATCATAAAAATGGCAAATGGGATCGAAAGTAAAGCTGTTGGAAGTATTCCCAAATTTATACCTAGTGACTGAAAGTAAAAAGTAAATAAAACTGAAAACATTGTTCCAAACGACATCATGTCCCCAGTAGCAAAATTTGCAAATCTTAAAACTCCATAAATTAATGTTACAAAAATTGCTCCAAGTGCTAGTTGTGAGCCATATGTTAAAGCTGGTATAATAGTATAGTTAAGTAATAAGATTATTGCGTTTAAAAAATCCATTCTATGCTCCCAAAAATGATCTTCTAACTTCTGGATCTTTAAGTAGTTCACTTCCTGATCCTTGAAATTTATTTTCTCCTGTTACTAGTACATAACCACGATCTGAAATTTGCAAAGCTTGTTTTGCATTCTGCTCAACCATTATGATAGCAACTTTTTTTTTCTTTATTTCTAAAATATGCTGAAACAACTCGTCCATTACTATTGGTGAAACACCTGCTGTTGGTTCGTCTAACATGAGAACAGAAGGTTGTATCATCAATGCCCTTCCTAAAGCTACCTGCTGTCTTTGACCTCCTGAAAGCTCTCCTACTACTTGTGATCTCTTGTCTTTTAATATAGGAAACAGATCGTAAATATCTTCAATTATCTTAACAACATCATCTTCTCTTAAAAATGCACCTACCTCAAGGTTTTCTCTTACAGTTAATTCCGCAAAAACATTTCTGGTTTGAGGAACAAATGATATTCCTTGTTTAACCCTGTCCTGAGGAGTTAAGTTAGTGATATCTTTACCGTCAATGGATACAAACCCAGATTTTAAATTTAATAATCCAAGCATTGCTTTCATCGCAGTAGATTTTCCCGCTCCATTAGGCCCAAGTATAGCTACGACCTCTCCTCTATTAACGCTTATAGAACAAGAATTTATAATATTTGGTCCGTCCCCATATCCTGCTGTCATTTTATTTCCCTCAAAAAAAGCCATCAATTATTTTCTTTTAAAATTTTATTAGATTTGCCTAAATAACTTTCAATTACACGCTCGTCTTTTTTTACTTCTGCAGGAGTTCCTTCAAACAAAACAGATCCTTCAGACATAACAATTACCGGATTACACATTCTGCTTATAAAGTCCATATCATGTTCTATCATACAAAATGTATACCCTTTTTCTTTATTAAGTCTTAAAATGGCGGTTCCTAAATCTTTTAGCAATGTTCTATTAACGCCTGCCCCAACTTCGTCTAATAATACTAATTTTGCGTCAACCATCATAGTTCTTCCAAGTTCAAGAAGTTTCTTTTGACCCCCTGATAAATTTCCTGCAAATTCATTAGCAAGATGTTTAAGATTTAAAAAATCAATAACTTCATAAGCTTTTGCTTTAATTTTTTCTTCTTCCTTTATTATTAGTTTAGGTCTAAATAATGCATTCACTAACTTTTCACCAGATTGATTAGCAGGAACCATCATCAAATTTTCTAAAACAGATAAATTCGTAAATTCATGTGCGACCTGAAAAGTTCTGAGTATACCTTTTGAAAAAAGCTCATATGATGGAGTACTAGTTATATCTTCATTATTAAACAGCACTAACCCTTTTGATGGCTTTATATTTCCTGCAATTAAATTAAATAATGTAGTTTTGCCAGAACCATTAGGACCGATTATTCCTGTAATAGAGCCTTTTTTAATTTTTAATGAACAGTTTTGAACTGCCGCTAAACCTCCAAAGTATTTAGATAAATGATCTATTTCTAAAATATTTTGTTTTTCTTTCATTAAATTTACTTACTCAATCTTTTGTGAATATCATTTAATGCTTTTTCTAAAGATTTATAAAATTTTAATTTTTTTAATTCCTTTACAGCTTGTTCATTCAATCCTTTAGGAGTCTGAGAGTCTTTTACCAAAAATTTTAAATCTTTATTAGAATTAACAACAGCATCGTTTGATAGAGCTAAAAATAGAGAAGTGATATAATTTTGAGCATTTTTTCTCTTAATGCCTTTCCGGACTAACCAATTAGTCATTGTATTTAATATCTCATAAAATGGTGCCATCATTCCAGATGTTGACCAAAAATTTATTGAAGATCTTTCATTTTTTATTTCAATTGTTGTACCAATTTTATTAAAAAAATTTTTAACTTTTTTATTTGGAGGGTATATTGGTACTGGTCCTTTTTTTAAAGATATAGGTGGTAGTGGTATAGCCCTAACAATTTTAGCTTTAACTTTAATTGCTTTTTTTAATTGTGCTAGTGTTATTGTAGAAATAAAACTAATTATAATTTGATTAGATCTGAACTTTAAATCTTTTATAATTTTTTCTCCAACACTTGGTGTTATTGATAAAAATATCCAATTACATGAACTAATAATCTCATCGTTGTTTTTAGCAATAAAAACTCTTTTAAATTTCTTTTTTAATTTTTTTGCATTTAATTTGTTTTTTGGTGAAACAAGTATTTTCTTGAAAGATATATTGGAATTACAAATTCCAGTAATTACTGATGATGCAATTTTGCCAGTTCCTATAAAGCCTAATTTCATTTTATTTACTATAACAGTAGAGTAAATATTTAGGTAAAAAAAAAGCCCCTAAAAAAGGGGCTTTTTAATTTTTAATTAGTTATTAATTAGAATGATTTTCCAATTGATAATCTTAATTCCGACGTATTGATGTCAGCTTGAATTATGTTGCTTCCATCTGAAGTGATTGTCATGTCTTCATACTCTGAAACGTTTGCTTCTATTCTTGCGAAGAAACCGTTATCTCTTTCAACATGAGCACCAATTCCAGCTGTAACACCATTAACATCTTTGTTACCATAAGCTGAACCAGTTGCTAGAACTTCTTGTGTTTCTACAGTCAAATTAGTGATTCCACCTTTAACAAATAAAGGGGTGTCACCTAACGGCATCAATGCATAATAAGTTATATGCTCTGATACAGCTGCTTTGGCTGTGTTTGCACCAGCAGTTTCTATATCGTCATCATCACCAGTTTTCGTTGCAGAAACATCTGCTTCGCCTGGGATATAATCTATTCCTAGAGTCATACCGTTAGCGAACGTTTTTTCGATGAAGATGTGCGGAACTTGTGTATCTGCTGAAGCAGTAGCTGCTGTTCTAGTACCTTGGAACGTAGTGTTCGCACCAGAACCTGATCTCAATGTCTCAGAACCACTTGCATCTACAGATGTATCGGCAATACCAATCCCGATTCTTACACCTTCTGAAACAGCTGCCACTGAAGCAGACGTCATTAGGCAAGAAACCAAGAATGTTCCGATTAATAATTTTAATTTACTCATTATTATTCCTCTTGTTTAGTTAACTTTTTTATTAATATTAATGGGGTTTTTATAACATGATTCTCATCTTTTAAGTCTTTTTAAGCTTATCTAATAGCGAATATTTGATACCGTTGCTTATTTGCAACATAAAAAGGCCAATAAAATAGAGCTTTTAAAACTATTTTTTATAGCATTTCCTATGCTCTCTTAAAAGTTGAAAAGATAACCTCAATTTGTCACCTAATAATTTTATCTTAACCTTTGTATTGTAGTTTATGAAAGAAAATTTAAGAATCGGAATAATAGGTGCCGGTATTCAGGGAGTTTGTAATGCATTGTTTTTACAAAGAAAAGGATATCAAGTAACTTTATTTGATCGAGATGAGCCAGGATCTTCAGCATCATACGGTAACGCTGGTCATTTTTCTCCATATGCTTCGGTTCCACTAAATAGGCCTGATGTATTAACAGATATACCTGCAATGCTTTTAAGTTCAACTGGGCCGTTGTCTCTAAAATGGAACTATGTTTATAAAATGATTCCATGGTTTGTAAAATTTTTAACTAATTGTTCAAAAAAAAATATGATGCACACAGCTAAAAATATGCATCAAATTTTAGATGTTGCTATTCCAGCATTCGATGAATTATTTGATGAAATTGATCTCAATGGTTTAGTGGAAAAAAAAGGGATTATGTATATTTGGAATAATAAAGATCTTAAAAGTAGAGAACTAGAAATTAACTTAAGAAATGAATTGGGCGTTGAACAACAAATTTTAAAACCTAAAGAAATTCATGATTTAGAACCTCATATAAAACCTTTTTACCATGGAGGAGTTTTTTACTCTTACGCAAGACATGCAAGAAATCCAAAAAAAATACTCTTAAAATTATTTGATCTTTTTTTAAAAAAAAAAGGAAAATTTATAAAATCAAATGTAGAAGAGCTTTTATTTGACAATGAAAAACCAATCATAAAAGCTGAATCTAAAAATTTTAATTTTGATAAAGTTGTTATTGCATGTGGAGCTTTTTCAAAAAAATTAACAGATAAACTTGATGAAAAAATACCATTAGATACAGAAAGAGGATACCACGTACATTTTAAAAATTGTAACCACCTTCTATCAAGACCTGTAATTTTTTCTAACAGAGGATTTGGTATAACTCCAATGGAACAGGGTCTTAGAGTTGTAGGAACCGTAGAATTTGGTGGACTAAAAAACTCAATTAGTAAATCAAGAATTAAAAATTTAATAGATAATGCTAAATATATGTTAGGCGAATTGCCTGAACATGAAGATGAATGGTTGGGATTTAGACCTTCGTTGCCAGATTTTTTACCAGTGATTGGTCCTTCTAAAAACTATAAAAATGTTTTTTATTCTTTCGGCCATCATCATTTAGGATGGACATTAGGGGCTATTTCAGGAAAAATTATTTCTAAGATGATAGCAAATGAAAATACAAATTTAGATTTAAAACCTTACAGTTCAATAAGATTTAGTTAAGTGAGCAAAAATACTAAGGCCTACATAATGTTAGTTTTTGCAACCTTGTTTTGGGCTGGTAATTTTATTGTTGGCAAATTTGCCTTTATCGAAAATATTCCACCTTTATCTCTGGTATTTTTTCGATGGTCATTGGTTTGGCTTATCCTATTACCCTTTACATATAAAGACATTATTAGATTAAAAAAAAAAATTTATAAAAATATATCTTTTTTATTTTTATTAGGTTTAACAAGTGTCGGATTATTTAATTCCTTCACTTACATTGCTCTCAATTATACCCAAGTAATTAATGCATCTCTTTTTAATACAGCCATACCAGCAATGATTATATTTTTATGCTTTCTATTTAAAATTGAAAAAACAAATAAATTTCAAATTTTAGGTTTAGTTATATCGGTTGTTGGAATCCTAGCAATCATAACAAGGCTTGATTTAAATACTCTTCTAAAAGTTAATTTCAACAAAGGAGATATTTTTATGATTGGTGCAGTCATAACTTGGGGTATTTATTCAGCATTCCTAAAAAAAAGAAATCTTGGAATACCTTTGCTAGTGTTGATACATATTTTATGCACTTTAGGCTTATTAACTTTAATCCCACAATTTATGTACGAATTATTAAATGATCAAACTGTTAATTTTAACAGTAATTTTATATATTCTTTATTGTATTTGGCTTTATTTCCAAGTATTGGCTCTTACTATTGTTGGGCAGGTGCAGTTTCTATAATCGGTGCTAATAGAGCTGGTATTTTTTTATCTTTAATCCCCTTGTTTAGTACCGTATTTGCAATATTATTTTTTAATGAAAAATTTTATTTTTTTCATCTAGTTGGATCAATATTAATTATATTAGGTTTGTTTTTATCGAATAGAAAAGTTTAAAAATGTTTAAAGTCGGAATTTTAGATGATTATCAAAATGTTTCACATCAATTTGTGGATTTAAATAAGTTATCTGCAAAATATGAATTTAAAATATTTGGTGAACCATTCTTAGATGAAGCTGATGCAATTAATCAACTATCAGAATTTCAAGCTCTTTTGATTATGAGAGAAAGAACTCAAATTAACAAAAATTTAATTGATAACCTGAATAATTTAAAATTTATTATTACGAGTGGAATGAAAAATAAAGCTATTGATCTTTCAGCAACTAAAAAAAAAGGAATTATAGTATCGGGTACTGATATTAACACAAACCCAACAGCTGAATTAACTTGGGCATTAATATTAGGTCTGGCAAGAAATTTAAAACCTGAGATAGATAATATGTTTCAAGGGTATTGGCAAAGTACTATAGGATTTGAATTGAAGAATAAAATTTTAGGGATAGTTGGTCTTGGAAAAGTTGGATCCCAAGTCGCAAAAATTGGAAAAGCATTTGGTATGCAAGTTTTGGCATGGAGTGAAAATTTAAATTTAGATAAATGTAAAGAATTAGATGTTTTACCTTCTAGCAAGGAAGATTTATTTCAAAACTCAGATTTTATTTCCATACATGTTCAGGGGGGCAAAAGATATAAAGATCTAATTAAGTTAAAAGAACTTGATACAATGAAAAAAACAACTTTCTTAATTAATACGTCTAGAGGTCATATTATTAATGAAGATGATTTGATTATAGCATTGTCCACAAACGTAATAGCAGGAGCTGGTTTGGATGTTTATGAAAAAGAACCTTTGCCTGAAAACAATAAATTAAGATTTTTACCTAATGCATTATTGCTTCCACACCTTGGATATGTAACAGCTGAAAATTACTCAGTTTTTTATACACAAATGATTGAAAATTTAGAGGCTAGTGTAAGTGGTAAACCAATTAGAATTATTACCTAATAGTCTTTTTTAAAAAAATTTGAGCATTATTAACGCATATTATTTCAGCGTCTGAATTTTTAGCAATAAATTTGTTAATTGCATCTATTGGAAGATTTTTTAAGTCTTTAATAAATCCTCCATAAAAATAATCATCACAAATTATTATTCCATCTAAATTTAGAGAATTCCATGAATTTCTTAAATCTCTATAAACTTGATCTGCCTCGTGACTGCCATCGATATAGATAACATCAAAAGTATCTTTATTTTTTTTAAAAAAACTATCAGAAGTTCCTTTATGCATTTGAAATCTTTTTTTAAAAATTTTCATATTAGATTTAAAATTTCTAAAATTTCTTTCTTGGATATCTGAATGATCTTTATCTTTCCAAATATCTACACATACTACCTTTTTGGTTTTAAAATTTTTTAAAATATATAAGGCACTATTTCCTTCCCAGGATCCAATTTCTAGGTATGAAAGTTGATCAAAATATTTATTCAAAATATTTTGCCAGTAATAAGTATAAATTGAAAAATAATCGACAGATATCTTTTTTTTATTAAGGTATTTTTGATGCATTTTTTTAAGTTTCTTTTTTTTTATACTTAAAAAAGGATGTTTAATTCTATCTAATATAAAAGTTAAAATAACCTTTGTTTTAGTATCTTTTTTTAATAAATAATTTATTCTTTTATAAAAATTTGTTGATAACATAGTGATTTAAAGTAATAAAATATATGACCAAACAATACAATTCTAATCTTTCATCAGAACAAAAAATGATTTTATTTGAAGAAGGTACAGAAATGGCTGGTTCAAGTGAATTAAATAAAGAAAAGAGAGACGGAGCTTACCACTGTGCTAACTGCAATGAAAAATTATTTGATTCAAAAACAAAGTATGAAAGCGGATCTGGTTGGCCATCTTTTTTTAATTCATTACCAGATGCCTTTGAAACCAAAATAGATCATCTACTTGGTTATGCTCGGACAGAATATCATTGCAAAAAATGTGGTGGTCATCACGGGCATATATTTGATGATGGGCCAAAACCAACGGGAAAAAGATATTGTAATAATGGTGTTTGTTTAATTTTTAAGCCAAAAATTTAAAATAATTTTTTTATTTTAAAAGTTCATGTAATTTATTTTCTTTTTCTAAAGCTCTGGTCTCTTCATAGCCACCAATATGCTGTTCATCAAAAAAAATTTGTGGGATAGTTCTTTTGCCATTAGCTTTCTTAATCATTTCATCCATTGCACCTTCAACTGTTGAAATATTAATTTCTTTAAAAGAAATATTATTTCTTGATAATAATCTTTTTGCTGCATCACAAAAATTACATAGTGGGCCTGTATAAATAGTAACAGATTTCATATGTTATAAATAATCATTCTTTCTAATTTTACTAGTTAATTCTTTCCGTGAATATTCAAATTTTTTTCCATGTTTTATACTTTTTTGATTAACTCTTTTTCTCCATAATCGAAAAGAAGAGGGTTTAAGGGTTCTACGCATAATTTTGATAACATCTTTTTCTGTTTTATTAGTCCTTTTTTTAATTTCTTCAAATGTAATTCGATCGGCCCAAGCTGCCCAAATAACCCAATCTGACGAACCCATGCTTGGCTCAGGATTTTTAACTTTGGTTAACGGTTTATTGCCTTTTTTTTTCATATATTCCTTATATTTGAAAAAAAAGAATAATGCATTTTTTTTAGTCCCATGCTAATATGTTTTAGATAGTCCTATTTAGCCATCTTTAGCTCCCGGTTTTTTAGGGCTATCCTAAACCTCAAAAATACATGATTTTTTATTTTCAATTATGAGATTACTTGTCTTTGATGTATTTTAGCACTCATCACAATACTGAAGCCTATCATTGTTGCGAGCATTGACGATCCACCGTAAGACATAATAGGCAATGGTGAGCCAACTATAGGTAATAATCCTAAAACCATGCTCATGTTTACTGTTATATAGATAAAAATAGAAGAACCAAAACCATAACAAAAAAGTTTTGCGAAGAAACTTCTTGAGCTAGCTCCAATTTTTAAGATTCTAAAAATCATAACTGAATAGATTAATAAAAGAATAATTGATCCGATAAATCCAAATTCTTCAGAAAAAAGTGTAAATATAAAATCTGTATGTTTTTCTGGTAAAAATTCTAAATAACTTTGAGTTCCTTTCAGAAAACCTTTGCCAGTTAAACCACCTGAACCTACTGCTATTTTTGACTGAATTATTTGATATCCAGCACCCAAAGGATCTCTATCTGGGTTAAAAAAAGTTAAAATTCTTAATTTTTGATATGGTTTTAATATAGAGATTACAAAAGGCATGGAAATTATAAATGTTAAAAAAGAATAAATAAAATATTTTAAATTCAAGCCAGCTAACCATAATACTACCAATCCACTAAGTGCAATTAGGATGGAAGTTCCTAAATCTGGCTGACTCACTACAAATAAAATTGGTAATATTAAAACTGTAATGGGTATTGTTAAATTTTTAAAACTATTTATCTCTGCAATTTGAATTCTGTGGTAAAGTTTGGCAAAACAAATTATAATTGCAATTTTCATTAATTCTGAAGGCTGAAGGTTAATAAAATATAAACTTATCCATCTTTGAGAACCGGATGCTTCTACACCATATAAAGATGCCCAAACTAAAAAAGCTAAAACAATAACGTAAAATAAGTATCCGATTGAATGCCAGAATCTGATACTTAAAAATGATAAAAATATCATCATTAAAAAAAATATAAAAAATCTAACAATGTGACTCTTGCTATGATATAAAAATTCTCCTCCATCAGTAGAATACATAGAAAAACAACTAATAATACCAATCAAAAAAATACAAATTAACAACGTATAATCAAAAGATAGTAGTTTTTTAAATAAACTGATTTTATCTGAATAAGGTGAAGGTCTAAACATTATGCTTTTGCTAAATTTTTAAATCTAATTTTGTCTCTCAATTCATGTCTATCTAACAATAATTTAAAGAGTTTCTTTGCCATTGGAGCAGCCATTACACTTCCTGATCCGCCATGTTCAACAATAATACTGATGGCGTATCTGGGGTTTTTATAAGGACCAAAAGCAATGTATAAGGCATGATCTCTTTCATCATATGGAATATCTATTGTTTTTAAATCCAGTTCTCTAGCTCTTTCAGTTATTCTTTTAACTTGGGCTGTACCAGTTTTTCCTGCAAACTGATATTTTTTATCATTAATTCTAGATGAATAAGATGTTCCTCTCACTTCATTTGTTGACGCAAACATGGCTTCTAATACAAACTTAATATTTTCTGGATTTCTGTAAAGACGGGTATAATCATCGTCTTCTTTTTTAAAAAAATCTTCTCCTACTTTTAAGAACGAATCTGATCCACTGTCTCCTATATTTCTATTAAAATCTATTTTATGCTTTATATTTTCAATTGAGTCTTGGTTTTCATTAACAGTTAATTTCGGACTTATCTTAAAACCACCATTTGCCAATTGAGCTGTCATTAGACATAATTGCAAAGGTGTTGTTTGAATATAACCTTGTCCAATTCCAGTTATCAAAGTTTCTCCCAGAACCCAGCCTTTTCCGATTTTGTCTTTTTTCCATTTAGTATTTGGTACTAGGCCCTCTTTTTCACTACCCATTACTCCTTTTAAAACAGTTTTTCCTAAACCAAATTTTTCAGCGGTTTTACTTAATCTATCTACACCAAGTTTTCTAGCTGTTTCATAAAAATAAGTGTCACAAGATTGTTTTATGGCCTCACGCATATCTACAACCCCGTGACCTCTTTTTTTCCAGCAGTGATATGTTTGTCCATACATCTCCATTTTACCGGTGCAATTAACCTTGCTCCTTGGTGAAACTACATCGTTCTCTAAAGCTGATAATGCAACAATTGGTTTTAATGTTGAACCTGGTGAATAAAGGCCTGAAATTGTTTTATTTGTTAATGGCTTTAAAGGGTTTGATCTTATTAAGTCCCAGTCTTTTTGACTTATTCCATATAAGAATAGATTTGGATCAAATGATGGAGAAGAGTGCATTGCAACTATCTCACCTGTATAAATATCCATTACACTAATTGATCCTGCTTTTTCTTGTAATAATTCATTGCAAAATTTTTGAATCTCTACATCTAATGTTAATTTTATATTTTTACCCTTAACACCCTCCTTATGTTCTAGTTGATTAATTCTTTTTCCATAAGCATTCACTTCATATCTTTGAATTCCATTTACTCCAATTAAATCATTTTCAAATGTTTTTTCTAAACCTATCTTTCCGACTCTTAAACCTGGAACATGACTTTTTTTTATCATTTCATTAGTTAATAAATCATTTTGACTTGCTTGCGCAACATAACCAAGAACATGAGTGAACGTTCCTTGATATGGATAGCTTCTAGCAACGGATAGTACCGGTTTTGCACCCACAAGCTCGTGTAAGTAAAAATTCACTTTAGAGAACTGATCCCAAGTTAGATTTTCTGAGATAATCAGAGTTTCCCAAGATTTTTGGCTATTTTTCTTTTTAATTATCTTTGAAAATTCTTTATCTGTTAGTTCCAAGATGTCCTTTAACCTTACCATTAGATACCTAAAATCCTCAACTTGTTCAGGTACAACGTGGAGCTGATAAACTTTTAAATTTCCAGCTATGGTATTTCCAAAATAATCAATAAAATCACCCCTTACTGGAGGTAACCTCCACTCTCTCAATCTATTTTTATCAGATAGGGTTAAATATTTTTTATTCTCATTTATTTGTAACGAAAAAAGTCTTGCAACTATTCCTCCAAATACTACTATTTTTGCTGCAGACAAAATAAACATTCTTCTGTTTATAGTGTCTAATTTTTTTACTCCATAATCACTTCTAATCATTTTGATTCCTGAATACTAGTTTATGGTAAAATTGAAATAAATATGCAAAGAAAAAATATAATAAAAATGTAAATATTAAATTTACGATTAAAACATAATAATCTAATGGGTATGAAAAAAATAAAAATAAAAGTGTATAAATTAATGAATTAACTACTAAAATAGCTAATAAGAAAAAAATCCAATCTTTAATCAAGCTGGGTCTTAAAGTTATGTTCTTTAAATAAGCTGCAAAGCCGCAAATTAATAAATATGCTAAGCTACTAATACCCATCGGAAGACCCAAGACTACATCATTTATTAAACCTGCAATAAAAATAAATCCATAGCCTAAGCTACCTGTTTTTTTTAAACTCCAATAAAAAATCAATATATATGGAAAGTTAAAAGAAAAATATTTTAAACCTAGGTAATTAAAATCAAATTCATTTAACACTGATATAAATAGAAGAATAATAGGAGCACTATTAAGAAATGAAATAAATATAGGAGTTCTTGTGAATTGGTTCATTTAATTTTCTTGCTGTTCAAATGATTTAATATTTACATATCTTAGTTGAGAAAAATCAGAAAAAAATTCAATAATTTTTTTTTGATTTTCATTAGTTTTTTTTATTGTTCCAATTGGGATCCCAGCCTTAAATAATCCTCCAGATCCAGAGGTATAAACTATACTACCATTTTCTATAATATAATCTTTTTTTATATATTGGATAATTGCATAATCTTTTCCAGTTCCAGATAGAATTGCTTGGTACCCTCCTGGTTCAATGCTTACAGGAACTTTACTATTTAAATCTGATAATAATAATACTCGGGAAGTTAAATAATTAACTTCAATTATTTTTCCGACTAAAAAATTTTCATCTAAAATCGCCATTCCCAATTTAATATCATCTTTACTTCCTTTGTTGACGACTAAAGATCTTAGAAATGGGCTTTGTTTATCTAAAATAATTTTTGAAATAGTTTCATTTGATGTAATTTGATTATCACCTATAATATTTTTTAATCTTTGATTTTCAGTTAATAAAAAATCCTCAGTAATAGTATCACTTTTTAAATTTTTTAGATCAGCTTTTAAAATTTCGTACTCGGCATACATTTTAAAATGTTTACCGATCGCATTATAGCTTTTCGTTAAATAGTTTTCAGGAACAGATACTATAAAAGATGATCTATAAACAATTTCTTTTATAAAAATTCTAAGATAACTTATAGGTTTGAAATTTAAATTACCTAAAATAAGTATTGATATAGAAAAAATTATCAATGCAACTAATGAAAAACGTTGCTTATAACCTTTTTTTAAAAAAGCTGATCGAACAGCAATAACAAAATCATCTCTGTTCGTATCCATTTTTTTTTAATATTCTGATAACATAGGAGAAAATGTTTCCTCTTGATCTAGTGCCTTTCCAGTGCCAATTGCAACGCAAGCAAGTGGATCATCTGCTATGTAAACAGGTAGTCCTGTTTCTTTAGAAAATCTTTTATCTATATTCTTTAATAGAGCTCCTCCACCAGTTAAAGTTAAGCCCATATCAACTAAGTCTGCAGATAATTCTGGCGGTGTATTTTCAAGTGCATCTTTTACACCATTTACCATTTCTTTTAATATATCGTTTAATGCTTCTGATGTATCTTCCTCTGTAATATTAATTTCTTTTGGTGTTCCTGATCTTAAGTCTCTTCCTTTAACAGGATAAGTATTATTGTTTGTAGGAATAGCAGTGCCTATTTCCTTTTTTATTTTTTCCGCAGAACTGTCACCAATCATCAAATTGTACTCTTTTCTCATGTAATTAATTAAAGCATGATCCATTGCATCTCCTGCAACCCTCAATGAACGGGAATAAACTACACCACCTAAAGACATCACTGCAATTTCTGTTGTCCCTCCACCAATATCTACAACCATCGATCCTGTTGCTTCAGAAATTGGAAGTCCTGCTCCTATTGCAGCTGCTATAGGTTCTTCTATTAGTTGTACTCTTCTTGCTCCTGCGGCAAGTGCACTATCTTGAATTGCTTTTCTTTCTACTGGTGTCGACCCAGTAGGAACACATATTAAAATTCTTGGATTTGCAAAGGTACTTCTTTTATGAACTTTTTTAATAAAATGTTTAATCATTTCTTCTGTAACAATAAAATCCGCAATTACTCCATCTCTTAAAGGTCTAATTGCACTAATATTTCCTGGTGTTCTTCCTAGCATTGTTTTAGCCTCATCACCTACAGCAAGTACTGATTTTTTTCCCTTATTGTCTACAACAGCAACAACTGATGGTTCATTTAATACAACTCCCTGCCCCTTTAAAACAACAAGTGTATTTGCTGTACCTAAATCAATTGCCATATCTTGACTCCAGATTTTTGTAATTTTATTTAAAAATTGTAACATCTATATTCCTCTCATCTTTTTTGTTTCATAATCTATGGGGGCTGTTTTTTTTCTTTTAACAATCATTTTATTTAAAGCTCCTAAATAAGCATTTGCTGATGCAACTAATGTATCAGTATCTGCTGCTTGACCAACTGTTGTTTTACCATTTTCCTCAATACGAACACTTACAGTAGCTTGGGCGTCTGTTCCCTCGGTAACAGCATGGACTTGGTACAATTGAAGCTTAACATCATGGGGATAAAGAGCCTTAATACATTTAAATATTGCATCTACTGGACCGTCTCCTGTTTCTGAAGCCTTTTTAATTTCACCGTTAACATCTAAAGTCATATCCGCTTTTTGTGGTTCGCCAGTTCCAGCAAAAACTTTTAATGATTTTAAATTGATAACATTTTTTTCCTGTATCAAGCTATCATCTACTAAAGCAACGATATCTTCATCATAAATATGTTTCTTTTTATCAGCAAGTATCTTAAATTTTCCAAAAGCAGTTTGAATAACATCGTCAGTGACACTAGCATATCCTAAATCTGCTAATTTATCCTTAAATGCATGTCTACCAGAGTGCTTTCCCATCACTAAAGATGTTTTTTTTACACCAACACTCTCTGGTGTCATTATTTCATAAGTATTTCTATTCTTAAGCATGCCATCTTGATGAATTCCTGATTCATGTGCAAATGCATTTTTTCCAACTATTGCTTTATTAAACTGAACAGGAAAGCCTGTTGCATTTGAAACTACTTTAGAAGCTTTACTGATTAATTCAGTTTTTATTCCAGTCGAATATGGCATTAAATCATTCCTTGTTCTAATCGCCATAACTACCTCTTCTAAAGCTGCATTTCCTGCTCTTTCTCCAATACCATTAATTGTACATTCAATCTGTCTGGCTCCTGCTTGAACTCCTGCTAAAGAATTCGCAACAGCCAAGCCTAAATCATTATGGCAATGTGTAGACAATATTGCTTTATCAATGTTTGGAACTTTATTTTTTAATGTTGTAATAATTTTTAAAAATTCTTCTGGTACCGTATAACCTACTGTATCAGGAATATTAATTGTTTTAGCTCCACACTTAATCGCTAGTTCAACTGTTTTGCACATGTAATCCATATTTGTTCTTGTCCCGTCTTCACATGACCATTCAACATCATCAGTAAATTTTCTAGCATAAGTCACATGATCTTTAATAGACTCATAAACTTCGTCTGCAGATTTATTTAATTTATGTTTCATATGTAGATCACTTGTAGATATAAACGTATGAATTCTAAATCTTGGTGCAGCTTTTAAAGCTTCATAACAAGCATCAATAT
>MDSV01145667.1_pt1 | contig 21364 bp, 19 predicted proteins | sample 810851 | NCBI WGS metagenome assembly MDSV01 (sample SAMN05326640, study PRJNA326480) | marine metagenome | isolation source: seawater | place: Atlantic Ocean: North East | collected 2012 | reverse complement strand
TAAGATAAATTTTGAAAAAGAAACATCTATATTTGGAAGTTTGCAACATGGAGGAGTATCAAATTATTGGGGGGGGAGTTGTGAATTTTTAAATGAAAATCAGATAAATTTTTTAAATAAAAAAAATAAAACAGATTTGGTTAAATCATATTCTAAAATAGCAAATGATAATAATTTTTCAGGAAAATTGAACAATTCAAATAAAAATAAAGCAAAATATTTCAATGGATTAGATAAAAATTTTAAACAAATAATAAAAAGAAATTCTGATAAAAATATTCAATTTTTTGAAAATGAAAATGCGCAAAATTATAAAAATGGGAAACTTTATTTACCTTCAAAACTTATTAAATTTAAAACTATTAAAAAATTAAATTTAATTGTTAAAGAAATAGAGAAGAAAAAAAATTTTTATTCAATAATGTGTAAAAAAAATAATATCTATCATGAAATCAAGTCTAAAAAAATAATTTTAGCAGCCGGAACTATTTCAACTACTGGACTAATATTAAGAATGTTGAGGATAAAAAAGAAAGTAAAATTAAATCATAATCCAATGTTATTTGGAGTTTTAATGTTAAAAAATAAAATTAAAAAAGATAAATTTTCTCCTTCACGATTGGCAGCTAGAATTTTTGAGGATAATAAAGATTTAAACTCGCGCGTAAACTTCAGAGGGTCAAATGAATTAATTAAAGAAAAAATATTCAAAAATTTTAGTTTTATGAAAAACAAAATTTCAAAGAAATTTTACAATCTTTTAGAAAATAATTTGATATTTTTTAACCTTTATTTGGATAGTAAATATGGAAATCTATTTATTAAAATGAATAAAAACCAAAATATAAATATTTCCTTAGATAAAAAGAAAATTTTCTTTCTAAAAAAAAAATTGAAAAATGATGCAAAAAAAATATATGAAAATTTTAAAAAAAATAAATTAATTTACCCTTTTAATTTTAATATTATTCCCCCATTTGGAAATGATAGTCATTTTACTGGGACAATTCCTATAAATGGAAAAGATAAATATCTTTCTTTAAATGAGAATTGCGAACTAAAAGGATTCAAAAATTTATACATTATTGATGGTAGTGCATTACCAATTAATTCATCTAAATTTCCAACAGCTTTAATAATTTCTAATGCTTATAGGATTGGAAAAAATTTTAAATGAAAATTTCAAGAGTAAAAATATATTTAAAATTTAAACATATTGCTAAATCTCTATTCTCAAATTTTGAAAAAGATAAATCTAATGTTGAGCAAAAACTTACACAATTGACAAATAAGAAGTACATTGAATTTTTTGGAATGTGCAGAACAAGTTTCTTGGTTATTTTAGAGTACTTAAAGGTTAAAAAACCTCATAGGGATGAGTTGATTGTTTGCTCATATAATCTTGAAGAAATGATTGATATTGTAAGACTTTATAATTTTAAAGTTAAACTTATTGATATCAATTATGAAACTGGAGTGATGAATTATGAACAAATTAAATCTTTTGCATCAAATAAAACTGCTGCAATCTTATTCACCAACATGTTTAATAATCATTTAGAACTTCAAGAATTAAATAAATTTTGTAGGGATAATGATATTTTAATGATTGAAGACAACGCAATTTATTATGGTAATTATTTTTTACAAAAAGCAAATCAAAAGTATTCAGGATCATATGGGGATGTTTCAATATTTAGTTTTGGTATTATGAAAAATGTATCTGCAATTTTTGGTGGGGCACTTCTTACATCTGACATGGATATTTATAATTTTGCAAATAAAAAAAAAAAAGAATTTAAAACTTTTTCAACAAAATTGTATTTTAGTAAATTTATACTTTATTTTTCCCTAAAATTTTTGTTGTCAAAAATTATATATAACATCTTCTTTTTTTATATAATCCGCATATCTCATGATAAGAAGATTAAAAAATTATTGAATTTAATCTACCCATCTTTAAATTTTAAACAAAAAAAAAAAATTCCTCAGGAATATTATTCCAAAATTCCAAAATTTAGTATTAAATTAATTGACAAAATAATTAATGATGATGAATTTGAGCAAGATAGAATTAAACGAAAAGAAAATAATAAGCTATATTCAGAATTACTAGTCAGCAATTCACATATAAAAGTTTTGAACATAAAAAATTTTAATTTTCAAAATTTTTTAGATTTCCCAATTCTAGTCAAAGAAAATAAAGAAAATCTTGTAAAATATTTATTTAAAAAAGGTTTAGAAACTAGATATCACTTTTATTCAAACTTTGAGAAGTATACTAATACTAACTTAAATAATGTATCTGAATATTATGATAAAAATATATTGTGTTTACCTTCACATTCGGAAATTGATAAAAAAAGAATTATTAAATACTGTGAAGAAATAAATCAATTTTATTCTAATGAGAAAAGTACAAACTACTAGATATACAGGGATTAAAAAATTTTACTTTGACAGAGTCTTAAAAGGTATAATTATTATTGGAAATTTATTTTCCTCAAGCAAAACAATACTAGATTTTGGATGCGGAGAAAAAAGACTTGAATTTTTATTAAAAAAGAAAATATATAATTATGATATTAATCCTGATTACTCTGAAATCAAAAATTATTTGTCTATAAATTTTGATCTAATAGTAATCAATCATGTTTTGATGTACTTCACAAAAACAGAAGTTGATCATTTTTTTGAAGAAATATTTAAAAAAAATCCAAATTGTGAATTTATAATTGGCATAGGAAAACAAAACTTTTTGAGTAAAATTTTAAAAAATTTAACTTTTAATTTTAAAGCTCATGAAGGTACTATTTTAACTTATTCAGAACAGCTAAATATTATTAATAGAAATTTAAATATTATAAAAAAAAAAAAATATTTTTTTTATGACTGATTTATTTTATGCAAAATTTAAGAAAATTAGTTAAAATTTTTTACTTTTAAATTTTATACTTATTAAAAACAAGCCTTTCAAAGAGTTAAAAATTTCTTTTAAATTGGTATTACTCTCTCCTCGTATTCTATTTTCAAAAATTATAGGGAAAGACATAATTTTAAAATCATTACTTAAAAAATTTGCTAATGTTTCTGTTAAATAAATAAAACCTTTATTCATTGGCTTATTTTTTAAAATTAGATCTATTGCTTTATTATTATAAAATCTAAAACCATTTGTGTAATCATGTATGGATTTACTAATTAAAAATCTAATTAGTAGATTTGAAGAATAGCTAAAAATTTTTCTTTTCAATGGCCAGTTTATTATAACACCATCTGGGTATCTTGAGCCTAAAAGTACATCACAATCAATATTATTTGAGAGTATTTTAATTCCTTTAAATAAATCATTAACAGAATGTGAAAAATCACAATCCATCTCAATAAACATTTCTATTTTTCTCCCAGAGTTTTTAAGAAAATTAAAACCTTCCCAAACTGCACTGCCTCTTCCGTTTTTTTTTTCTCTTTTAATAAGATGAATATTTTCTTTATTTCTAAATTTATTCTGTAATAAACCAAAAGTGTTATCAGGACTATTGTCATCCACTACGCATATGTCTATTTCACTATTAATTTTCAAAATATTATTAATTAAATTAACAATATTTTTTGATTCGTTAAAAGACGGTAAACAAATTCCAATTTTTTTCATTTGATTGTATCAACAATGTTTTTTTTAATAATGTCTAATAAAAATATTGAGGTTAATAAAAATAAGATAACTTTTGCCAAACTATTTATTACACCTCCGTAAAAACCAAAAAAATAAATAAGCCTATGTACTTCAAAGGACAATATAATTGTTATAAAAAAGACATATTTATATATTTTTAAATTTAAATTTACAATTAAGGGTATTAAAAAAATTATAAATATCATTCTGTAATCGTGATTACTTCCCAATAAAAAAGTTGCCGAGAAAATAGACCCTCCACTTAAGAACATTTCTTTGTTAATATAACTAATATTAGTTAATTTCTTTTTAAAGAAACTTAAATAAAGAAAAAAAACTAAAAAACTCAAAAATATGCTTAAGATATAAATGTTAATATTTATATTAAAATGTTTTTGAAAATTGCTAGTAATAGCTTTAGTTCCATAGCTTATATCCCCAGTACTTGGTGTATTTTGAAAAATAAATTTTAAATCTTCGAATGTAAATAAAAAGTAAATCAACAAAAAAATAAAAGAATAGAAAAGATATTTTATATTTTTTTTTGTTAATAAGCTTGGCAAAGCAAAAATTGGAAATACTTTCAAAATAATACTTAAAAATAATAAAAATAATTTCAAAATATTATTTTGAATAAGTGAAAAAAATAAAAATATAAAAATGAGAATTTCAATATTTCCTCTTTCTAATAATAGAAAACTTACCCCACTAAAATATATATAAACAACAAAGATGGATTTATATTTTTTTAAAAAATAATAAAAAATAAAGTTATATAAAACAAAACAAAATATTAGGTAAAAAACGGTATAATCTTGTTTAAATAAAAATTTAACTAAAGGAATCCATATTTTAGGATAATTTAGTCTACATCCCTGAATATCATTGTAAACAACAAAACTGTTTGAATAGTTTTCATAAAGTCGGGACCAACTTTGAACACATCTCAGATCTGTAAAATTGACTGAATAATTTCCAACTGGTATTAAAAAAAAATCCCAAAAATTATTACCTAGATAAAAATAGATAATACTTAAAATAATTACAATAATTAGAAAAAAATTTTCTATTTTTAAAAATTTAAACATAAATTAAATTTTTTCTTTAAATATATACTTAATTGCTGAGTATAAATTTTCTTTGCTAAAAATTTTTTCACTTTTAAATAATTTAGTGTTATTGACACCTATAAAATTTAAGTTTGTTTTCTTGCTTGCTAAATAATCAGAAATTTGGTCTCCAATCACGTAAGATTTTTTTTTATCAATGTTTAGATCTTTTATCGCATCTAAGAATAATCCATTATTAGGTTTTCTGCATCTACACTTAATTTTGAGTGATTTAATTTCTTTTTTGTAACCTTTTTGTGGATGATGTGGGCAATAGTATACTCGATCAATATATACCTTATTTTTTGAAAGCATGTATGATAATTTATTTAGATCTTTTAAAAATTTTTCTTCTGAAACTATTCCTTTTGCAATAGCAGGTTGATTTGTAATTAAAATTGAGAGAAAACCTGATTTATTAATTAATTTTAAGGAATTTATTGTTCCTTTAATTAGTTTATCAATTTTTTGATAATGTTTTTTTTTGTTTAATTTATTTATAACGCCATCTTTATCTAAAAAAATTGCTGGAATTTTATTGTTTATGTTACCATTTCTAAATTTAAATCCTTTTAACTCTTTTTTGATTTGATTTATTCTTTTTGGCGTACCAGCATCTTTAATATATTCTCTTGTGTTGTATCCAAAAATTTTAATTTTTTTTTCATTTAACTTTAAAAAATCTTTCGAAAAATCTTGGAATTTTTTTTTTTTTATTAGAATTAAAGTTTTTTTATTTATAACATTTATTCCTGCAAGACATAAATTTGGAATATTTTTTTTTAAATGAGGTTTAAAAAAAATTTTTTTTGATTTAAAATTTTCGTCAATCTCAATACAGTCACTGTCAATAGAATGGTCATTTGGATGTACAGCTAAAGTACAATCTGCATTTTTAATTTTATGAAATTTTATTAATTTTATAAAATCAATATTAAAAATTAAATCACCATAAATAACGAGATAATATTTGTAATTTAATTTACGTAGAGGATACAAACATCCAGCTGTACCTAATTTTTCTTCTTCTGTAACAATTTCTATATTGAGATTTTTATATTTTTCTAGAATATACGAGTGTAGGTTTCTAAATTTTGATCTTGATAATAGAATAATTTTTTTGTTTAAACCTGCAACTGCTTCTATTTGAAAATCAATAATTTTTTTATTTTTAAATAATTCTAACTCTGGTTTGGCTTTTCCTTTTGTCAAAGAAGAAACTCTTGTTCCATCGCCTCCTATGAGTATTACTATTGCAAACATTAATTTAAAATCAACATAGATAAATTAAAGATATTTTAAACATTTATAAAAACTTCTTGTTTTATTTCTAACATATACTTTTTCAATGTCGGCCTCATCATCTCTAATTTTTGACTTTTTAACAACTATATTTGTGACAACTTTATATTTTTTAATCAATAATGATGCAATTTCATGGGGAGTAATTGAATGGCCTGAAGCAATATTTTTAATATTAATTTTAGAGCTAGTTTTCTTTAAAATATTTTGCGAAATTATATTTGTAAGATCATCGACAAAAATAAAATCGCGTTTAACTTCTAAATTTCCTAAAATTAAATTTTTTTGTTTTTTATTTTTGATTTCATTTATCTGATTAAGAATTTCAGGTATCAACATTTTATTTTTTTGATGCTTGCCATATACAAGAAATATTCTTAAAATTGTTAGTTTACCCTTTTTTAAATTTTGTAAGAAAAATTTTTCAATTTTTAATTTTGTTTTACCCAATTTGTTGCTTGGTAGAGTTTGTGTATTTAAATTAATAAATTTTTTGTGATTATTTCTATAAACTTTACCTGATGAGAGAAAAATCAAGTGTTTCGATTTTGTTTTGTTGAATAATTCAAGTAAATTCTTTGAAATTTTAAGTGAATTTTTTTCAAAATTTTTATTTTTTATAATATCGTAATGGGATGTCATACCAGCTGCATGTACAATTACATCATAATGTTTAGATAGTTGCTTTGGAATTTTTTTTTTATTTAAGAGATTATGTTGAAAATAATTATACTTAATTAAAGATTTTTTTTTGCTTTTCCCAAATCCATTTACATTAATTTTTTTTTTTAATAAACTTTTAACTAAATTTAATCCAATGAAACCTTCTGAGCCGCTTATTAAAACATTCATTAATAGTATTTATTTTTAATGAAATCTCGCCAGTAATTTAATGTATCTAATAAAATGTCATTAATATTTTTTCTGTATTTCCATTTAGTTAGTTTTTTAAATTTTCTAATATCTCCAATTAAATAGTTTAATTCAGTAGGTCTTATTCTGCTTTTAACTACTTTATATTTTATTTTTTTATTTGATAATTTTATTAACTTTTGCAGTATTTGTTTCATTGAAAAAATTAAATCACTTCCAATTAGATATAATTCCCCAGGCTTACCTTTATTTAAAGCTAGATAATAGGCTCGCACCATATCAGAAACATGAGTAAAATTTCTTACTGCATTTAAATTTCCTACTTCTATTGGAGTTTTTTGAATTTCATTTTCTATTCTAGAAATCTGATAAGCAAAAGATGATATAGCACCATTTATATCTCTCCTAGGACCTTCGTGGTTAAATGCTCTACATCTAATTATTTTCATATTATATGAAGCAAAATAACTTTGACAAATAGCATCTTGAGCAACTTTGCTTGCTGCATAGTGATTAACAGGCGCAACAAGTGTTTCTTCATTTATTGGTAAATTCTTTTTCTTAACATCACCAAACTCTTCAGGAGTACAAGAAATAAGAATTTTTGATTTAATGTTATACTTTCTTACACTCTCTAAAAGATTAATTGTTCCCAAGGCATTAACATTAAAATAAGCAATTGGCATATTCCAAGATGGACTTACCCAGCTTAGAGCTGCAAAGTGATAAATATGGTCAGGTTTTAATTTTTGAATTATTGAGTCAATACTTACTTTGTCAGAAATATCACCCTCTATAAACTTTATTTTGTTTATTAAGTGCTTTATATTTCTTTTTTGTGCATTTATTTTGATTAATCCATAAATATCATTATTCTTTTTTGACAAGAGATAGTCCAACATATGGCTTCCTACAAAACCATTCGCCCCAGTTACAAGTATTTTTTTATTTTTTTTCATTTTTTAATCTTATTCCACAAATCCTCTTTTTTGTAAAAAAAATAATTTATTTAAGTTATCTTTAAATTAATTATTCGTTGTCAAAATTGTATTTTTTATCAACGATGTAAGTCGGTCGTTTTTTAATGTGAGGTATTAGCCTTGCTAAATATTCTGCTATTATACCTAGTGAAAAAAATATAAGTGAAGATACTAATAAAATAAGTGTTATGATAAAAAATTGGTATTTAAATACAAATAATTTTAAAGAAGTTAAAATTAAATATAAAATAAATATTATTGTAGAAAAGAAAAAACTTATTGAAGATAAAATTGTAATCATATGAAGTAATTTAGTACTAAATGAAAAGATACCATTTAGACCAATTTTTAGTGATCCAGTAAATTTATTGTATTTTGTTGAACCTTTAATCCTTGAATCTCTATCATATTCTATGATTTTTTGTGAAAATCCAATATAGGAATTAATCCCTCTTAAAAAGAAATCTGGCTCGTCAAGTTTATTTATTTCCCTTAAAACTTTCTTTGAAACAAGTCTAAATTCACCAACATTCTTTGGAATGTTAGTATCACTTAACTTTTCTATTAGATGATACCCAATTTTAGAAAAAAAATTTCTAAAGAAGTTTTCTCCCTTTTTTTTATTCCTTCTTGCTAATATAGTTTGATACCCTTGCTTAGAATATTCATACATTTCAGAGATTAATTCAGGTGGATCTTGAAGATCGACATCTATGAAAACAATATTTTCAAAATTAGCATTATTTATTCCAGCCAAGGTCGCTGCTGGTTGGCCAAACCTTCTTGATAATTTAATTAACTTTACTTTTGAATTATTTTTTAATGAATTTAAAATTATTTCTTCAGTATTATCACTTGATGGATCCATAATAAAGATTATTTCGTATGGTACATTTATATTTTCTAGAACTGGTGTAATTCTTTCGAGAAAGATATTTATACTTTCACTTTCGTTATATACGGGTACTATTACAGATATACTCATTAAATTTTATTAATTTTAAATTTTCCATTATCTATCTTAATATTACAATTAACTCCATTATAATTTAATTTTAATGTTTTATAAATTAAAGATATATAAATTTTGTTTAAATTTTCACTTAAATCGTATTTTAAAGTTTTACATTGTTCTAGTTCAATTCTGTTTATATACCATTGAAATTTAGTTTTGCTCTCTTTTTTAATGATTGAAGGGAATGAATCTAATTTTCCTATTCCATGATTAAATTCGCTATATTTGTAAATTGGCAATATGATTAATAAAAGTAAAATATATTTTTTATTAAATTTTGGAACTGATTTGGAAATATCCAAGGTAATTAATATAAAAATAAGTGGAGATAAAATAAAATAAAGTTTTATTGAAGACCACAACAAGTTGTTTGCAACTAGCAATAAAAAGAAAATTATAAAAAATATAAAATTAATTATTAAAAATTTATTAAAATTTTCATCTTTTTTTAATATAGAAATAAAGTTTTTATAAATTCTTTTAACTATAATAAAATTTAAAAAAACTAACGTCACAAAAAGAACGTAATTTAGCAAGTCGTAATTCTTTGATAATGAAAAATGGTAAAATCCAAATATTGAAGGTATTAAATTTACTAAAAATAAAGAATTGTTTTTTAAATTTATATCAATAATACTTGGTAAGATTTGAACTATAGATTTATTTATTAACCACTGTTCCTTAATCTCCTTAACTATTTGCATATTGTGAATTGGGTTGTCTTTTCCAAAAATAAATGCACCGTAATAACCCCAAAAATCGTTTTTATGCATTAATCCAATAGGTATTTCGCTATTTAATAAGTACATCAGACTTGATTGATATGTCGGCAACATAACAATACAAAATACTATCCCTGAAATTATTATGTTTATTAAATATTTTTTTTTATTAGTAGACAATTTGATTAGATATAAAATATAAATAAATATAGGCACAAAAATAATAGCTGCACCATTTGGATAAATAATAAAGTAAATTGCGCAAACAAAGCCAATTTTAAAAAATAAAATAAAGTTTTTTTGACTTAAGTTATCTTTTAAATCAATTACATAAGAAAATATCAAAAAAAGGAATGGTAATGAAAATATTAATGAATATGCATCTATTTCATAATTATAGAAATAATAAAAGCTAAAAACAAAACCCAATGATAAAAAAAAACTACTTTTAATATTATTAGTTAGTTTTAAAAAAAATCTAACTGAACCTAATGAAACCAGAATTGTAATTATTATTTTAAATAAATAACTTACTTGAATTACATCAATAAATTTAAAATTTAAAAGAAACCCTAAAAATAATTGTATAGATGGCCTATAATAAATCAAAGCCAATACATGTTTAAGATAAAATTCTTCACTTAAATTTTTTGGATAATTTTCTTTAAAACTAATAAGTTCAGAATGTGTGTATGAATTAAAACTCAAACCAGTACTAAGGTAAACAAAATGATCATGTATATTACCCCGAAAAACATAAAATTGTTCACCATATAATGAGCCAATAATTGATAAAGGTATAGAAATTATTAAAGTTATTAATAAAATTTCCTTAAAGTGATTTAATCTTTTATATTTAAAAAAAAAAAATATAGATCCCAAAATTGTAAAAATCAAAAAAAGATAAAATATTAACTTAAGCTCAATGTTTAAGTGAAAGTATAGATAATTTAGCATTAATATTAATACACCTAATGAAAATATAGGTTTTTCAAAATTATCTAGTTTAAGAAAGTTATAAAATAAATTTGAAATTATGTATAAAAATAAAATAAATATTATAGTGATAAAAAAAAATATCATGAAAAATTTTAAATTAAAAATCAATAAAACTTAATTAAAAATATGTATAAATCTGTTTTTCCACAATAACTAAAATTTAATTTTCTTAATTTCATTTGAAGACAAGTATTTATTTTTTAAAAATTGAGAAATTAAGTTCATTACTGAATGATGTAAGCTCTCTACTATCCCATAATTATAAGAATTAATATGAATATTGTTATCAGCTAGTTTTTTTGATTTTCCACCATTAAAACCAGTCAAAGAAATTGTTTTTAAAGACATTCTTTTTGCAGTTTTAATTACATTAACAATATTTTTTGAGTTTCCTGACGAGCTTATAGTTATAAGTACATCAGATTTATTTGCTATTTGTTTTATTTGATCACTAAAAACAAATTCATATTTGTTATCATTTGATATTGCGGTCATCAAAGCGGAATTAGATGATAGGCTAATTATAAATGGTTTTAAAGGTCCTATTTTGTTTAAAAGTTTTTGATGATCACACGCAAAATGGTTTGCTAATGCTGCAGATCCGCCATTGCCACATACAATTACTTTTCTTTTTTTTGAAATATATGCTTTTTCTAGGATACTTATTATTTTGTTTAAGTTTTTTAATTTAATTTTTTCAAACGATTTTTTAAAATCTTCGTAATAATCATTCTTAAATTCATTAATTCTGGCATATTTTTTTATTGGAAATTTCATTTGACGCAATATAAGTTAAAATATGCTATTGTCAAAAACTCCCCTAAGAATAAGTTTTGTAGGTGGTGGCACGGATTATTTTCATAATAAAACTGAACTTCCAGGTCGAGTTATAGTGACGACTATAAACAAATTTATGTATGTTGCTTTAAATAAAAAACATAATAATGAATGCAGAATTTCATACTCTGAAACTGAGAATGTAAGGGATGTAAATTATATTAAGCACGATATCATTCGAGAAGGTTTAAAACTATTCAAAATTAAAAATGGGATAGAGCTAACAACAATCGCTGATGTTCCATCTTCTGGTAGTGGACTAGCTTCATCAAGTGCATTGTCAGTAGGTCTTAGCAGAGTATTAAGTGGATTTAAAAAAATTAACACAAACAGCAGGATAGATGCAGAGAATGCTTGCAAAATTGAAATAGTTAAATGCAAAAAGCCAATTGGTATGCAAGACCAATACTCAACGGCATACGGAGGATTAAATAAAATAGAATTTTTTAATAATAAGGTAAGTGTAAAAAAAATTAATTTATCAAACAAACATTTAAAAGATTTTAATAATAATTTAGTATTATTTTACACAGGTATAAATCGTAAAGCAGATAAAATACTCAGTAAAATAATTAATAGTGGTAATCATCTCAAAAATTATGAAAAATTATCTGAGCTAGCCAAAAATTTTGAAAATGAACTATTATTAAAAAACTTTTCTAATTGTGGAGAAATCTTACATGAAAATTGGATGTTAAAGAAAAATTTACATCAAAGTGTTTCTTCCTTGAATTTGGATGATATATATAAAACTGCCTTAAATTCAGGAGCTATTGGAGGTAAATTGTTGGGTGCTGGAGGTGGAGGCTATTTCTTATTTATTGTTGATCCAAAAAAGAAAAAAAAATTAATTAAAAATTTATCTAAATTAAATCATATAAATTTTTCTTTTCAACAAAGGGGTACAGAATTAATTAAGATTTAATTTTAATGCAATATATCAATCTAAGTGTAGTAATTCCAACTTTTAAAAGAGAATATCAAGTTATTAAAATAATAAACGAAATAAAAAAACAAATTAAAAAAAATATGAATGTAGAAATTTTAATTTGTGACAGTTATAGCAATTATAACAAAAAAAAATTAAAGAGTAATAAAAAAAACTTAAAAATAAAATATTTCAATATAATTAAAAATAATTTATCAGCAAAAAGAAATTATGGAATTAAAAAAACAAACTTTGAAAATATAGTTTTAATTGATGATGATTGTATTCCAAAAAAAAATTTTTTAAAAAATTATATAAGTAATTTTAAAAAGATAGAAAATAAAACAATACTATCAGGCATAGTCAAATACCCAGCAAAATATATTTTAAAATATAATCATATAAAATATAAAAATTTAAAACATTTTAAAAATGATTGGAATATTTTAAAGGAACTTTCTCCAGATAAAATTGTGGCTATGAATATGGCATTTAAAAAAACAAAAGACTTTTCTTCTTTAAGTTTTTTTGATGAAAGATTCAAAGGATATGGGTTTGAAGATCATGAATTTGCTTTTAGATATACTAAAAAAGGATTTAAACTTTTAAGATCAAAAGCAACTATTATTCATGATGAAGGAGACCCAAACATTAATAATTACTCAAAAAAATATTATCATCTTGCTAGAGATGGGATGAGAAATCTTTTGAGAGTGGATAAATCTCTGGCAAAATCAACAATTTATTATCAAATAGAAAACAATCGGTTTATCCTAGCTTTAATTTGTATACCTTATATGAGCAATATACTTAGGGCTTTAGAGAAAATTATAATAAAAACCGACAAAATTCCTAATTTTAAACTTTTATTTTTGTATGATTATTTAAGATTGTTCTCTTATATAAGAGGTTATATTGATAGAAAAAAAAATAAAATAAAAACCAAAAAAAATATTTGGTATGACTAGTACTTTTAATAAAAAAACAATATTGATTACTGGAGGGACGGGGTCTTTTGGCACAGCCATGACTGAAAGACTAATAAACACAAAAGTATCAGAAATAAGAATTTTTAGTAGAGATGAAAAAAAACAAGATGATATGCGAAAAAAATTTACCGACAATAGAATTAAATTTTATTTAGGTGATATAAGAGACGAAAAAAGTGTTGATAATGTTGTGAAAAATGTTGATTATATTTTTCATGCTGCTGCACTTAAGCAAGTTCCTTCTTGTGAGTTTTACCCAATGGAGGCAGTAAAAACCAATATTATTGGTGTGGAAAATTTATTAAATTCAGCAATTAGAGAAGAAGTTAAAAAAATAATATGTCTAAGTACCGATAAAGCTGTTTATCCAATTAATGCAATGGGTGTATCAAAGTCAATGATGGAAAAAGTTATTGTTGCTAAATCCCGTAGTTCAAAAAAAACCCAGATTTGTATTACTAGATATGGAAATGTTATTTACTCAAGAGGTTCAGTCATACCATTATTTGTTAAGCAAATTATGGAAAAAAACAAAGTCACTGTCACGGACAAAAATATGACAAGATTTATGATGACAATGAAAGATGCTATAAAATTGGTATTTTTTGCATTTAATAATGGTAAGAATGGAGAAATTTTTGTAAAGAAATCTCCAGCAGCTTCAATTGGAACATTACTCGATGCTTTGTCAAAAATATTTTCAAAAAAATTTAGAATAAAAATTATAGGGTCTAGACATGGAGAAAAATATCACGAAACCCTTTTGACTAAGGAAGAATTAAATAAAGCAAAAGAATTTAAAGATTATTATAAAATAAGTTCTGATAATAGAGATCTCAATTATGAAAAATATTTTTCAAAAGGGTCAAAAATTAAAGCCAAAAATGATTATACATCAGAAAATACGAAGAGATTGTCAACATCTGATACTCAAAAACTCTTAAAAAATGTTGTAAAATTTCATATTAAATGAAAATAGCAATAACAGGATCAAACGGGTTTATAGCTAAAAATTTAATATATAATTTAATTTTAAATAAGAATTTTAAAGTATTTAAAATTAATAGAAATACAAAAAAAAAAGAACTTAATAAAATCTTAACTAATTCAGAAATTATTTTTCATTTTGCAGGCTTAAATAAAGAAACAACAAATTTTAAATTTCAAAATGATAACATTAATCTTACAAAATATATTTGTAATTTTTTAAAAAAAAAAAAATTAAAGAAAAAAATAATTTTTAGTTCTTCTATTCAGGCAAATTTAAATAATAATTATGGAAAATCAAAAAAAAAATGCGAAGATATACTTAAAAATTTTACAAAAAAAAATAATTCTAGTCTTATAATTTTAAGACTTCCTAATATTTTTGGAAAATGGTCAAAACCAAATTACAATAGTGCAGTAAGTACATTTTGCTACAATATCAGTAGAGGTAAAAAAAATACAGTTATTAATCCAAATAAGATAATTAATTTATTATACATAGACGACTTAATTTTTACACTTATAAAATTTTTGAATAAAAAAAAAGAAAAAATAAAAGTTGTTTATAAATTTAAAAATATTAAAAAAATCTCAGTTAAAAAACTATTAGAGTTAATTTCTAAATTTGAAAGTTCTCGAAATTCATTCTACATAAAAAAATTTTCAAGCAATTTTGAAAAAAAACTTTACTCGACGTATGTTCATTTTATTCCATTAAAAAAAATTAAGTATGACCTTATAAGTCATAAAGACAAAAGGGGATCTTTCATGGAATTTGTTAAAACAGAAAATAATGGACAATTTTCAATATTTAAAGCTAAAAATAATCAGATAAGGGGACACCATTTCCATCATTCAAAAGTTGAGAAATTTTTAGTCATAAATGGTAAAGCAAAATTTTTCATGAAAGATGTATCATCGAATAAAAAAATTGAATTTTTACTTGATCATAGAGAACCACAAGTAGTAGAGACAATACCTGGTTGGCAACATTATATAAAAAATATTGGTAAAGAAGAATTGTCAGTTTTATTATGGAGCAATGAAGTTTATAATGCTAATAAACCTGATACTTATCGTATATGAAAAATTTTAAAGTTATAACAGTCGTGGGGACAAGACCTGAAATAATTAGATTGTCTAGAGTTATTACTTGTTTAGAAAAAAATGTTACACATAAACTCATTAATACAGGTCAGAATTTTGACTTCGAATTAAATAAAATTTTTTTTAAAGACTTATCATTGAGAAAACCAGATTATGAATTAGAAAGCGGAGGATCATCCCCAATTTATTCAATAGCGAAAATTTTAAGTAAGATTGAAAAAATACTTATAAAAGAAAAACCGAATGCTTTTATTATTCTTGGGGACACAAATAGTTGTTTATCTGCTTACTGCGCAAAAAGATTAAAAATACCTATTTTCCATATTGAAGCTGGTAACAGATGTTACGATGAAAGAGTTCCAGAGGAAATTAATAGAAAAATAATAGATCATATATCAGATATAAATATTACCTATAGTGAAGTTGCAAAAGATAATCTTATGAGAGAAAATATAGATCCAGATAAAATATTTAAGATTGGTAGTCCTTTATTTGAAGTATTCAAACATAATAAAAAAAAAATATTACAATCAAAGATACTTAAAAAATTAAATGTTTCTAAACATAATTATTTTTTAATGAGTGTTCATAGAGAGGAAAATATAGAGAATTCTTCAAACTTTAAGAAATTAATAAATTTATTAAAATATCTAAACAATAGATCAAATGAAAAAGTGCTATTTTCTACACATCCAAGAACATTAAATAAAATTAAAAAAATTGGATTTAAAAAATTTAAAAATATCTTATTTCATAAGCCATTTTCGTATATAGATTATTGCTGTCTTCAAATTAACTCTAAATGTGTTTTATCTGATAGTGGCTCAATAACAGAAGAATCAAGTATAATGGGCTTTAAAGCAATAAATTTAAGATCCACTAATGAGAGACAAGAGGGGTTTGAGGTTGGTGCAGTTCCAATGACTCACTTTGATATAGATCTAGTTGCTAAAATTTTATCAAATAAAAATACTAATAAAAAATTTGTTGATGATTATATGTGTGAAGATTTTTCAAACGTATTTTTGAACTTATTATTAAGTTATACAAATTATATAAATGAATATACTTGGAAAAAAGAGTTTAAAAATTGAAAATACTATTTTTTACTCAGTATTTTTGGCCTGAAAATTTTAGAATAAACGAATTAGTTGAAGATTATAAAACAAAAGATATAAGTATACTTACCTCATATCCAAGTTACCCAAATTATAATAAATTTAAAAATTTTAAAAAAAATCAAGATATTAATTTTATTAAATCTAAAATTTATAGAATGCCAGTTTTTCCTAGATCAAATAGCAATATCTCTATCTTACTAAACTATACTTCATTTATAATATGCTCGTTTTTTTATGGATTTTATGTTTTTTTTAAAAAAAAAATTGATTTAATTTTTATTTTTTGTCCTTCACCTATACTAAGTGCAATCCCTATAATTTTTTTAAATAAGTTATTCAAAAAAAAAGTTGTTATATGGGTACTTGATTTATGGCCAAATACTATTATTGATCTCAAAATAATTAAAAATAAATATATTATTAATTTATTAAAAAAAATTGTTAATTTTATATATAATAATTGTGATTTAATTTTAGCTCAATCTGAGTCAATGAAAAAAGAGATAACTTCAATTAGTTCAACAAAATGTATATATTTTCCATCATGGCCAGAAAGTAAAATATCTGATGATAAGCTGGAAGACTATCCTGACACATTAAGAAAAAAAAATAAAAAAACTCTGAGAATAATGTTTGCTGGAAATATTGGTGAGGCTCAATCTTTAGAGACCATTATTGATGCAACCCTAATTTTAAAAAAAGATATTAAATTAGAATGGTTGATAGTGGGTGACGGTAGATGGAAAAGTTTTTTGAATAATATAGTAATTAAAAAAGAACTTGAAAATGAAATCAAGTTTTTTAAATCTGTACCTATATCAAAAATTCAATCCTATTTTGATCAAGCTGATGCATTGTATTTAGGTTTAAAAAATAATCCAACTTTCCAAAAAACTATTCCTGGTAAACTCTCAACCTATATGTCATCAGGCAAACCAATTATAGCATCAATTTCAGGTGAAGTATTTGATATAATCAAAAAAGCTCATTGTGGTCTAGTTTCAGCAGGAGAAAATAGTAAAGAATTAGCAGAAAATATTAAAAAATTTTATAATTTTTCACAGGAACATAGAAATAATTTAGGTTCAAATGGATTAATTTTTTCTCAAAAATATTTCAATAAAAAAATAATTTTTGAAAACTTAGAACATGAATTAAATAATCTTTTAAAATGAACATACTTCTAACAGGTGGAGCTGGATATATAGGAAGTGTAACCGCAAACTTTTTTTTGGACAGAGGACATCAAGTACATATTATAGATGATTTTTCGACTGGTAGTAGAAAAAATTTACCAAAAAAAGCAAAATTTACAAAATGTAAAATTTCAGATAAAAAAAAAATTTCTACAATTTTAAGTAAAAGTAAATTTGATGTATTATTACATTTTGCGGCATTTATAGATGTAGAGGAGTCTGTTGAAAAACCAAAGAAATATTTACAAAATAATTTTAAAAATACAATTAAATTGCTTAAAATTTGTAGGGATTTTAATTTAAAAAATATAATTTTCTCTTCTACAGCTGCAGTTTATGGAAATTCAAAGACAGGTTATTGCACCGAAAAATCAGAACTTAAACCTCTGAGCATGTATGCAAAGTCAAAATTAAAAGTTGAAAATTTTTTAAGAAAACAAAAAAAACTAAGATATATAGTATTGAGATATTTTAATGTAGCTGGTGCAGATATTAAGTTAAGATCAGGACTGATTTCAAAAAAAAAAAGTACACATCTAATCAAAAAATTGTGCGAAAATTTTTTAAAAAAGAAAGAAATAACTATTAATGGAAAAGATTATCCTACGCAGGACGGTACCCCTGTAAGAGATTATATACATGTAGTTGACTTAGCACTTGCACATTATAATGCTTCGAATTACCTACTTAAAAATGGCAAATCTAATATTTTTAATTGTGGTTATGGCAAAGGATTTTCAGTTTTAGAAATTGCAAATAATTTTAATAAAATTAATAAAAGAAAGATAAAAATTAAATATGGAAATAGGAGAAAAGGGGATATTTCATCGCTTGTTTCTGTAGAAAAAAAAATTAAAAAAGTCCTAAATTGGAGACCTAAATATAATTCAATAAGTAAAATACTTAAATCAAGCTTGCAATGGGAAAGAAAAATAAAAAAATCTTATGCAAAAAAATCTTAGTTCAATAGCAAGTATTCTAATAATTATATTACCGATATTGATTATTACTGGTCCATTTCTGTCAGATTTGAGTGTAGTTATAATTGATTTAATATTTTTATTTTACTTATATAAAGAAAAAAATTTTAAATACTTGAATAATAATCTATTTAAATTTTTAATTTTATTTAATATTTATATTTCTGTTAGATCTTTTTTTACAGATGAAATATTTTTCTCCTTAAAAAGTTCCTTAACATATATAAGATTTTCAATATTAATTTTTGCAATTAAGTTTTTTCTAGAGAGGGATAAAAAATTATTAAATAATTTTTCAAAAGTATTTTTAATTACTATTTCAATACTTTTTATTGATAGTTTATTTCAATATATTAATGGATATAACCTTCTAGGTTTTAAGATAAATAATCCAGATAAATTAAATAGCCTATTTGGAGATGAAGGTGTTCTGGGCAGCTACTTAATAAGATTTTTGCCATTATTTTTGGTATGTTTTTTAACGTTAAATCAAAACAAACATTTATTTCTCTTAAATATTTTTATATTTGGTGTGTTTATATTTTTAGCAGGATCTAGATCAGCTATCGCATTATATATTCTATTTTTTTTAACATTTTTATTTTTGTTTAACAATTATAGACTACAATTTATTTCATATGTTTTAGCCTTAGTTATTATAATTGCTTTAATATTTGTAGGATCAAATTTTCAATCAAAAAAAACATTTTTACAGATAGATTTGGAAGGTATTTCACAAGTAGAGGTAAATTTAAAAAATAAGTTCTTTTATACAGTTTATTATAATTTTTATGATCCAATAAAAACAATTTTTAATAAAAATAAAATGGTACCTGCACCTTTTTTAAAGCAAGAATTTAAATTTAGAGAGATAACAATGTTTTCAAAAGTATATGATGCACATTATAGGACTGCTTATAAAATGTTTAAGGAAAATATTTTTTTTGGAGTAGGCAATAAGATGTACAGAAAATTATGTTCTCATAAAAAATATTATACTAATGATTTTGGATGTTCTACACACCCACACAATCTCCATTTACAAGTATTAGCAGAAAATGGATTAATAGGATTTATTTTTATTTTAATTATCTTTTCTTACACTATTATTGTTCTTTTAAGAGAGTTCTTATACAGGAACTTTAAAAAAATTATTAAAATTAAAGATAAAAACCTAATATTAATAATTGGAATATTTTTAAATTTTTGGCCAATTGTTCCTTTTGGTAATTTTTATAATAATTGGTTGTCTATTTTAATTTATTTACCTATTGGTTTTTTATTATATTTTAGAAAAAAAGAATGACGATTAATATATTTTACATATGTTCATTATTATTAAACCTCATAATATTTTTTAATTATAAAAAAATATCGAAAATAATAAATATTTATGATTTTCCTGATAAGAGAAAATTACACAGAGAAAAAACTCCTCTCATAGGAGGTTTTATTTTAATATTAAATTTGATTTTTTTTTCATTATTATACTTTTTTGAACAATATGATGAACAAAATCAAAATTACTTTTTTGCTTCAAAAAATAATTTTATAGTTTTTTTCTTATCTATTTCTGTAATTTTTTTATTAGGTGCATTTGATGATAAATTAAATTTAAATCCAAATTTAAAATTATTCCTACTAACAATAATTATTTCATTAACTTTATGGTTTGACAGCTCACTTATAATATATAGTTTAAATTTTTCATTTTTAAGCTCAGAACTATTTTTAGGCAAATATTCTTTTATTTTTTCAGTGCTATGTTTTTTATTATTTATTAACGCATGCAATATGTTCGATGGTATTAATTTACAATCTTCAAGTTATTTCATTATTTTAATACTTTATTTAATTATAATTGGTATTAATAATGATCTTATTAATATTATTTTATTTTCCTTAATTTTAATTTTTATTCTCAATAGAAATGGAAAAATATTCATGGGTGATAGCGGGGTTTATCTTTTAGCTTTTATATTTTCATATATTTTCATTAAAATTTATAATTTTGATAACAAGCTTACATCAGATTTAATCTTTATTTTAATGATGGTGCCTGGCATAGATATGTTTAGGTTATTTATTTTAAGGATTTTGAGTAAAAAAAATCCTTTTTCACCAGATAGAAAACATATTCACCACTTATTATTAAATAAGTTTTCAAGTTTAAAAACTTTAGTAATATTAAATTTTTTAATTTTATATCCAATAATATTGGCTTTGGTTAAATTTCCTAAATTCATTATAATTTTAATCTTTCTATTTCAGTATATAGCCCTGGTATTTTATTTAGAGAAAAAAACAACTAAAAATGATAAATGAATTTTTCTTCATTATAAACAGGTATTATGATCGATATTTTCATAAATAGTTGTAATCAATATTTCGATTATTTACTTTACAATAAACAATTCTATTTATATATATCCCCTGCCTGGTAATTATTGCGAAAGTGTAATACCCGATCCCATTCCGAACTCGGAAGTCAAGCCTTTCAGCGCCGATGGTACTTTGTCTTAAGACATGGAAGAGTAGGACGT
>MDSV01000966.1_pt1 | contig 21367 bp, 9 predicted proteins | sample 810851 | NCBI WGS metagenome assembly MDSV01 (sample SAMN05326640, study PRJNA326480) | marine metagenome | isolation source: seawater | place: Atlantic Ocean: North East | collected 2012 | reverse complement strand
CATAACATCCAGCTGTATCTAATGACCTAATCACATATGTCCCAGCGCTTAAACTATCAAACAAAAATGAACTTACTACATTGCTGTCTACAGCTAAAACATTAATACTTGACCCATCCATTAGCTGAACTATCCATGGAGGACCGTCATTGCCTCCAGGAACTCCTGAAATAGAAGCATCACTTCCACCGTAACAAGTCAATCCATTAACAGTAGGAATAGCTGCATCACAGGTATCGCATAAGGCGTTAATAAAAATACTAGCAGTATCGGTACAACCTCCGTTAATATCTGTTGCAACAACAGTATAATTTGTACTAATCATTGGAATTGCAAAGGGATTTTGATCAGTTGTAGATGATAAGAAAGAAGGAGGGATCCATTGAAAAGTAAAAAAACTTGGATCTGGAACCATAGGACAAGTTTTAAATTTCGTTACTGGTCTTTTATTCTCCACACCCGTAGGAGAACCAGTGTAAGAACATGCCTGAGTAATGTCACTACGATAATATATAGCAGAATTAAAAGGGGTTATTTTATATGGTGTGGACCAATTAAAAGTATAAGATCCATTATTTAAATTATTAAAACAAACCTCAACAATTAAATTAGAAATTCCATCCCATTCGTATGCAGTAGTCAGAACAAAATCGTTCCATCCCAAAGAAGCATTTACAGTTTGGGGACTAAAAACTGTAGAAAGACCAGACTGCCAATTATTAATAGAGTTCTGATTAGTACATCCCATTCTAATGGTAAATCCATAAAAATTGGAAGTTGCTCCATTTTGAGAGGTGGTTTCCCAAGATAATTCAGTAATTTTTCCTCCAGAAAACCCTGCAGCCTGAAGCTCTGATGCTTTAAATAAATATTGTTGTTTAGCATTTTTATAATAATGCCCAAAAGGAGCAGGATAAGTAAACTGGCCATTAGTTCCATTATTATTTCCTACTGTCTGGGTGGAGGATTGTGAAGAACAAGATGTAGAACCACTTGGTGAACACAAAGCAGGATTGCCTCCTAATAAATCAACATTCATAAAAACCGAATCTCCACAATTTACATTTGTATCACTAGCTGTAAGATTTATTTCAGGTGAATAAGCTGGATAAACATCAACAAGAATAGAGTCTTTTTTTGTACAGCCTAAACTACTTTCAACGGTGACCTCATATGTAAAGGGTCCGGGCATGGATGCACTGAAAACTGGGTTTGATATAGTTGGATCACTTAAATAAGCTATAGGATTCCACTGATAGGTATAACTACCACTGGTATTCGGGGTTATACTAAAATCTAATGGAGCATTTAAGCAAGTAACCGTATCCGATTGAAATAAGTTGTAATTAAAGTTTGGGGCTACATTTACGTTAATAGTGTCAACATTAGAGCAACCTCCAGACAGGTTACTAACTACTTTGTAAAGAGTAGAAAAAGCTGGATTAGCAACTGGATTAGCACAATTATTGCAAGAAAAGTTATTTCCAATACTTATAGGATCTCCACTAATAATTGACCATACAAATACATTCCCTCCGGAAGCAGATAGTTGGCTTGGTTCTCCCTGACACATTGAAATATCTTGACCAGCATAAGTGCTAGAAATTACTGTAACACCGACTGCTGCAGATGTGGTTCCCATAATAGGACATGCATTATCATTAACATTTACACTAATCGTACTAAATGGATTAGAACCTGGTAAGACAACAAAACAAAAAGTTGCAGTAGCAGGTGAAAAAAAACTATTTTGATTTATAGTGGCACCTGGAAAAAGTTGAGCAATATTTGAGTTTATGTATATTGAATCAGATGGATTATTATCCAAGAACTCAAGTTCAAAACATACACTATCGCCCTCACAAGCTTGTATATCAAAAGGACCCGTCTGTATTGCTGTACCATTGAAATTTAATAAACCGGCTGTAGGTGCAGATGGTGAAATATTGGTGCAAATGATAATTTCAAACTGAAAATCTTGCATAACACTTCCAACTAAATTTCCGTTTGAGTCATATTCTTCAATTAATACTACTACTACAAAATTTCCTTGAATAGTGGGGGTAAATGTTATTTCACCTGTATTTGGATCAATATTTATTCCATTAATTGGACTTGCTCCTGAGTATCCACCTTGATAAGGAACAGGAATTCCTGGATCGTCGAGAGCACTAACTAAAGAATAATGTAAAGAATCTCCATCAGGCTCGTAGACTCCAAAATTATAAACTACAGGTTGATTTAAACAGTTATAAGGTATAGGGGAAGCCGTTATTATTGGAGAACTGTTACAACTAGCAGTATTACTATTCAAAACCGTTTCAAAATAGTAATCATTTCCAGTTCCAGTTAAATTTTGAGATGCATTTCTACAACAATCGTCATAGGAAAATATCCAACTGTCACATGGCCCAGGAAGAGTAATAGTATCTCTCCATACATGCATATAAACGCCAGGAAATCCTCCACCATTGCATTCACTTTGACCAATCATTGGTAAACACAATTGAGATATTTCCTGTTGATAAGTAACAATGGGTAAACTGATATTAGTTGAAAACGCTAATCCACAGGAATTAATCACACTTATAGACTCAGGCATATTTCCTATAAAAGCAGTACCGCAATCCTCAAAAACTGTTAAAGTAACTACGTAAGTGTTTGGACCTATACATTCATAAGTAATATTCCCTCCAGGAACATGAGAAGCTTCAATACTTGTAAAAGATATAAGTAATAAAAATGTAGAAAATATATATTTCAAAAATTTTATCAAGTCATAAATTTAAGGAAAGATTTATATATTGTAAAATATCATATGATAATTTATCATATTGTAAGTATCGTGATATTAAAATCTGTTAAATTATACGTAATATCTAAGAAAATGTTGGGTAATTTTTCAAAAATTTAAAGAAAAAACAATTAAAAAAATCAAAAAAAAATAATTATTTACTTGTTTTTTTCTGGTTTTTAGCCAACTCTTTACCAACAAATGTACCCTCAATAATTTGTTGTTGAAAATCTTTCATTCCACCAGGAGAATGGGGAACTAAAACAGTGTTATTATTTTCATTAGCACCAATGGCCGTCAATGTGTCAAAATACTGGGTCATTAATACAAACTGCATAATCTCTTGAGGGTCAACATCTTGTAATGCTTTTTGAAAATCTTCTACAGACTCTTTAAATCCTCTAACAATTTCTAACCTTTGGGCAGCAATTCCCTCCCCAGAAAGTCTCTTAGAATCAGCCTCTGCCTCGGCTTTTTTTACTATTCTTATCTTTTCCCCCTCAGCCTCTTGAAAAGCTGCTTCTTTATCTCTAGTAGCAGCATTGATCTTATTCATAGATGCTTTAACTAATTCATCTGGGTTAATATCTGTAATTAAGGTCTTGACAATTTTATAGCCATATTGTTCCATTTGCTGAGATATGTTTTCTCTTACTGCAAGAGCAATATCGTCTTTTTTGCCAAACACGTCATCTAAACCTAGCTTAGGAACTTCAGCTCTCACTTCGTCAAAAATATAGGAGGCAATTTGATCATGGGGATCATCTAACTCATAAAAAGCTTCATAAACCTTATCTGAAATAATTCTATATTGAACTGAAATTTTTAAAATAACAAAAACATCATCGAGTGTTTTGGTTTCTACATCGACATCTAATTGCTGAATTTTTAAATTTTCTTTTGAAGCAATATCTTCAATAAATGGGATTTTTAATTTTAAACCAGGTAATGAAATTCTATTAAACTTACCTAACCTTTGTATTACCCAAGATTGACGTTCAGGAATAATCATAATTGATTTAAAAATTAGAAAAGCAATAAAAGAGTATAAGACAAGATTTAGATATAACATGATTTAAATATACAAATTTTATTAAAGATTTATAACACTATTAGAAATTTCCTTAAAACTATCTGCAGTTCCAAAAACAGAGGAATCAATAATAATATCTGGGTTTTGGGTCACTTTCCCTAAATGGAAACATGGAACATTTTTTTCATTCATTTGGGTATTAAATGCATTTAATAAATTTGGAGAAACCGTAACGACTACTCTTCCCTGAGATTCTCCAAAAAGAAACGCATCTTTTCTAAAGTTTTGATTAGACTTCAAATCACAACCTAAATCAGACGCTATGGCCATCTCGACAATCGTTACAAACAATCCTCCGTCAGCACAATCGTGAGCAGCATTAACAATATTTTTCGATATCAATTGTTTAATGCATTGATGTAATTCAAACTCTTCGTCTAAATTAAAATAAGGGGCTGGAGATGCTTTTTCATTATGGTATTTCACTAGATATTCTGAAGATGAAATATCATCTACTAACTTTCCGATGAGGAAAATATGATCACCTTTAGACTTGAAATTTAAACTCATTATTTTTCTTACATCTTCTAATAAACCTATCATTCCAATTGTGGGTGTTGGAAAAACAGGAACTTCTTTTCCTTCTACAATTGACTGATTATAAAAACTTACATTGCCACCAGTTACAGGTGTAGAGAATTTTTCACATGCTTTAGACATCCCTTTTATTGCCCCTACAAATTGCCAATAAGATTCTGGATGATACGGATTTCCAAAATTTAAACAATTGGTTATTGCAGACGGTTCGCCACCAGAAACTACTATATTTCTAGCAGCTTCTGAAACTGCAATTGCAGTTCCTTTTTCCGGGTCAGCATGAACATATCTTGAGTTACAATCAACAGACATAGCGATACCCCTGTGAGTTCCTTTAACTAGAGCTACACCAGCATCAGATGGATTATTTGTAGAAACATTATTGGTGCCAACCATGCTGTCGTATTGTTCGTAAATCCATTTTTTAGAAGCAATATTTGGTAAACTAAACAGAAATTTTCCAACTTTTACTAAATCATTTGGAACAACTATATTTTCAATATTGAATTCTTGGTATTTACTGTAATATTCTGGCTCTTTATATTCTCGTTGATAAACAGGAGCTCCACCACCCAAAACTAATGATGAGGGAGGAATGCTTGCTACACATTGACCATTTTGATAAAATTCTAGTAAGTCACCACTGGTTACTTCGCCTATTAATTCACAATTAAGATCCCATTTATCAAATATTTTTTTTACTTGAGATTCTTTTCCTTTTTCAACTACCACTAACATTCTTTCTTGAGATTCGGAAAGTAGAATTTCCCAATCTTTCATTTCTGTCTGTCGTGTTGGGACTTTATCTAAATCTATTTTCATACCCACATTTCCAGCTGCACTCATTTCAGAAGTTGAACAAGTAATTCCAGCTGCACCCATGTCTTGCATACCAACCACTGCATCGGTCTTAGCCAATTCCAGAGAAGCCTCCAGTAATAACTTTTCTTGAAATGGATCACCTACCTGAACTGCTGGCAAATCATCCATAGAATCTTCCGTTATATCCTTTGATGCAAAAGCAGCTCCATGAATACCATCTTTTCCAGTGGATGAACCTACAATAAAGACAGGATTTCCAGGACCTTTAGCAGTTGCAGAAATCAAATTTTCAACATTCATAACTCCTGCAGAAAAAGCATTTACTAAGGGATTTTGATCATAACTCTCATCAAAAAAAACTTCACCTGATAATACTGGGATTCCAAAAGAATTTCCATAATTCCCTATTCCCTTTACCACCCCTTTTAATAACCATTTAGTTCTAGGAGAATCATAATTACCGAATCTGAGTGAGTTCATTTGAGCTATCGGTCTCGCTCCCATAGTAAAAATATCTCTATTTATTCCGCCAACACCCGTAGCTGCTCCTTGATAAGGCTCTAAGGCACTGGGGTGATTATGCGACTCAATTTTAAATGCACATGCCAATCCATCACCAATGTCAACTAAACCAGCATTCTCTTCACCAGCTTTGACTAACATGTGAGGACCGTCTTTGGGAAGCTTTTTTAACCAATGAATGGAATTTTTATAAGAGCAATGTTCAGACCACATCACAGAATAAATACTTAATTCCGTAAAATTTGGGGTTCTTCCAAGGATTTTACAAATTTCTTTGAACTCTTCTTTCCTTAGACCTAATTCAATGGCTTGATCTATGTTAGCAATGTTTTTTGAAAAAATAGTTGACATAAAATTTAAATAGATAGCAAAATTAATTAAAGATGTAAATGATGGAATTAAAAATATATTGAATTACTAACAATAAGTAAACTTTTTCAATTATTTTAACATAGAATAACCAATATAAATAATTTGATTTCCATTTTATACGTTGCTTTAATTTTTGTTTTTATCAAAAAATCAAGATTTTTCAATTTTGAAAACATTAAAAAACTAGATATTTATTTAGCTTTATTAATTCAGTTTTCAACTGGTTTTATTCTCTACATTATTTACACTAAATTCTATCCTTTAAGATACACATCAGATATTTTTAAATTTTATGACGATAGTTTGGTACTTTATAATTTATTTTTTGAAAATTCTGCAGATTTTTTTAAAATTTTAATTGGGTTTAATAAAAATAAGGACCCTATTTTATCTAATCATTTGTTAGAAATGAATCATTGGGATTCCAGCTACAAGAATTCTTTTATGAATGAGACCAGGCTACTCATAAAAACCAACGCTATTCTAAATCTAATTGGACTTAAAAGCTATGTATTCAACATGATATCTTTCATGCTTATTGGATTTACAGGAAAACTTTTAATTATTAAAAGTGTACTTAAAGAATTTAATTTAAAAAATTCAAAAATGTTGTTTTGGTCTATCTTTTTATTGCCCTCCTTGTTGATTTGGACATCAGGTATTTTAAAGGAACCTTTAATTATCTTTTCTATAGGACTAATCACTTATTTTCTAAGTCATAAAATAAAATATGGGTCGCTAAATTTATTTTTATTAATTCTCGGATCTCTAATTATTTTTAAAGTAAAATTCTATGTCTTTATTTGCTTTTTACCTGCTTTAATTTCTTTTTTAATTTCTAAAAAGTTTATTATTAAACCCTACTACACTATATTTTCATTTATTGCTATAATATTTATCAGTATCGGTCTGTTGTCTAAATTTGATTCTGAAATCAACCCGATCAGAGTTTTATCTAAAAAACAACATGATTTTATAAGATTAGCTGATGTTTTTGAGGCTGGCAGTTCATTTAATTTAACCCCTTTAGAACCTAATTTTTATTCTTTTTTAAAAATTCTGCCAGATGGACTTCTCAATGGTTTTTTGAGACCTTATCCCATTAATATAAATAAACCATTGCATTTTTATCCACTATTAGAAAATTTGATTTTATACTCTTGCTTATTCTACTTCCTTTATAAGTTATTTAAATTGAAAATTAAAATGAAGTTTGGTTTTAAAAATGCTTTATGGAACTGTCTTTTTTTTGTCACTATGCTTTTTGTTATAAGTGGAATCGGAACTCCTGTAATAGGTGCACTTGTTAGATACAAAGTGCCAGGATTTCTATTTTTAATAATTTCAATTAATTTAATCTATGACCAATTATATAAAAGCTCTATTAAATAAATTATCATTTTTTGTTTTACTTTTTTTGATTTCTTGTAATACCAAAATTGACGTTGATTTAATAATCCACAATGGCAATATATACTCATTAGATGAAAATAATTTCAACTATGAAGCGACTGCTGTAAAAAATGGTAAAATACTAGCGGTTGGCAAAAATAATCAAATACTAAATAAATATAAATCGAATGAAAAAATTGACCTTAAAGGTAAGACCATGTACCCTGGGTTTATTGATGCACATTGCCACTTTTTAACTTATGGACTACAGTTTGAAATGGTAGATTTATCAAAGGCTCAATCATTTAATGAAATTATTGATGTTTTAAAGAAATCTGATACTAAAAATGATAATCAATGGCTTATTGGATACGGATGGGACCAAAATCAATGGAAAGATAAAAATTGGCCTAATAACGATCTTTTAAATGAAAATTTTAAAAATCTTAATGTTGTTTTAAAAAGAATTGATGGGCACGCAATTATGGCTAATGATGCGGCTATAAAAAGTGCTAAAATTAATTCTGATACCTTAATTGATGGTGGTTATATTGAAAAAATAGAGGGGAAAATGACAGGACTTTTTGTAGATAACGCGATGGAGTTAATATTGAGTAAAATTCCCAGTCCTAGTGAAAAAACTAAAAAAAGAGCACTAATTAGAGCACAAGAAGACTGTTTTTCGTTGGGTTTAACCACTATTGATATTGCAGGATTAAATAAGGAAGATATCGATCTTATTTATCAGTTACACTTAACTAAAGAATTGCAAATTAAAGTTTATGCCATGCTACTTGATAATGATAAAAACTTTAATTATTATTTGGATACTTTGGGTCAGCCTTTTAAAACTGATAAACTAAATGTAAGGTCATTTAAATTTTTTGCAGACGGGTCCTTAGGTTCAAGAGGGGCTTGTTTACTAAAACCCTACAGCGATCGAATAAAATCATATGGAATGCTTTTACAAAAAACTAAGGTTTATGAAGAAAAACTAAATAGACTAAAAGAATATGGGTTTCAGGCGTGTACTCATGCTATAGGTGATTCTACTAACAGAACTGTTCTTCAATCATACAGTAAGATATTAGAAGAATCGAATGATTTAAGGTGGAGAGTTGAACATGTACAATGTATTAGTGATGAAGATTTATCATACCTTGGTAAATTCAATATTATTCCTTCAGTTCAACCTACTCACGCCACTTCAGATTTTACTTGGGCCATAAGAAGATTAGGTAAAAACAGATTGGCAAATTGCTACAGATATCGTACTTTATTATTAGAAAATAATATTATTGCTCTAGGAACTGATTTTCCAGTAGAAGAAATCAATCCCATTAATACATTTTTTGCAGCAGTATTTCGAAAAAATAAAGATGGAAGTCCTTTAAATGGTTTTCAAAAAACAGAATCTCTAGAAAGAATTAATGCCCTTAAAGGAATGACTATTTGGGCTGCATTAGCTAATTTTGAAGAAAAAGAAAAAGGAAGTATTGAAATTGGTAAATCAGCTGATTTTGTAGTTCTAAGCAATGATATTCTTCGAGTAAATGAAAAAGAAATTTTAAACACAAAAGTTATAAACACAATTGTTGATGGGAATTTAGTCTACAAGAATTAAATAGTTTTTAGAAATATGTTAACATATATTAATTACCAAAACAGATTACATAGGATACAAGTATTTTTCTAAATTTGCAAAACTTTCATTTCTTGTATGATTAATAACAAAGATAAATTTATAGGCGAAGGGCTAACTTACGATGATGTACTTTTAGTACCTTCTTACTCAGAACATCTACCCAACGAAGTAAATCTGAGTTCTAGATTTACAAGAAATATTTCCATTAAAACACCCATCATTTCTGCTGCCATGGACACTGTTACGGAGCATGATTTAGCGATATCAATAGCTCAGCAAGGTGGGATAGGAGTGATTCATAAAAATATGTCTATAGAAAGACAAGCAAATGAAGTCAGAAAAGTGAAAAGATCAGAAAGTGGTATGATTTTAGACCCAATTACTTTGGATGAAAATGCCCTAATTGGAGATGCTTTAAGATTAATGTCTGAAAATAAAATAGGGGGAATTCCCGTAGTCAATAAAGACAAAAATTTAAAAGGAATCGTAACTAATAGAGATCTGCGATTTGAGAAAGAATTGAATAAAAAGATTTCTGAAGTAATGACCGCAGAAAATTTAGTTACCGCAAATGAAGATGTAGATCTTTTCAAGGCAGAAAATATTCTTCAAAATCATAAAATTGAAAAATTACCTGTAACAGATCAAAATAACGTCTTAGTTGGTCTAATCACATTTAAAGATATTATTAAAGTAAAACAACATCCAAATAGTTGTAAAGATCAATTTGGGAGATTAAGAGTCGCTGCTGCTGTTGGTGTTGCAAAAGATACTTTTGATAGGATAAATGCACTTGTAAAATGTGGAGTTGATGCCATAGTTATAGATACAGCACATGGTCATTCAAAAGGGGTAATAAGTGTTCTAAAAAAAGTTAAAAAACAATGTCCTGATCTAGATGTCGTTGTCGGAAACATAGCTACTGGAGAAGCTGCACTAGACTTAGTTAGAGCTGGTGCAGATGCGGTAAAAGTTGGGATTGGTCCTGGATCAATATGCACAACAAGGGTAATTGCTGGAGTAGGTTATCCACAATTATCTGCTATTATGAGTGTTTATAATTCGATAAAAAATTCTGATGTCCCAATCATTGCTGACGGAGGAATACGATTTACTGGTGACATTCCAAAAGCATTGGCTGCAGGAGCCTCTAGCGTTATGATGGGATCTATGTTTGCTGGAACACAAGAATCTCCTGGAGAAACCATTATTTATGAAGGCAGAAAATTTAAATCATACAGAGGAATGGGGTCTATTGAAGCTATGCAGCAAGGCTCTAAAGACCGTTACTTTCAGGAGAATGAAGGTGATATTAAAAAATTAGTTCCAGAAGGTATTTCAGCTCGAGTTCCATTTAAAGGATCGTTAAAAGAAGTAATGCATCAGTTAATTGGTGGATTAAGAGCAGGAATGGGATATTGCGGTGCAAAAAATATTAAAAGTCTAGTAGATGCACAATTTATTAAAATAACCCATTCGGGAATGATAGAAAGTCACCCTCACGATGTGACAATTACAAGAGAATCACCAAATTACAATTTAAGATAATTTATTTATGAAACTAATACAGCTATTTATAGTTTTTTTAAGCTTCAATCTTTTTTATGGTCAAGAAAAACCTATTTTAAAGATAGATGATGATGAAGTGTATATATCAGAATTTGAGCAAATTTATTGGAAAAATAAAAAAGAGAATATTGCTACCAAAGAAGATTTAGATGATTATATACAATTATTTGTCAATTTTAAGTTAAAAGTAAAAGCAGCCGAAGAAATGGGCTTGGATACCTCCAAAAAATTTAAAGATGAATTAGCTGGATACAGAGTTCAATTAGAAAGACCTTACTTAATAGATACCTCAATTAATGAAAATCTAATTAACGAAGCATATTACCGGACTGTAAACGAAGTAAGTGCTAGTCATATTATGGTGCAACTTAGTCCTAATCCTAGTCCTAAAGATACCTTAGCAGCTTTTCAAAAAATTGAAGATATAAAACTTAAAATTAATTCTGGGATTGCAAGTTTTGAAGAACTTGCAGAAGAAGTATCTGAAGATCCATCTGCAAAATTTAATAAAGGAAATCTTGGATATTTTAACGCCTTTAAAATGGTATATCCTTTTGAATGTGCAGCTTATAATACACCGGTTGGAAAAATTTCTAAGATTATCAGATCAAAATATGGTTATCACCTGGTAAAACCCAATAATATAAGAAAAGCCAAAGGAAGAACTAGAACTAGTCATATTATGATCACAATTAACCCTAAAACTAAAGACATTAAAGCTGCTGAAAATAAAATCAATTCCATATATAAAGAGTTGACATTGCAAAACAAAACATTTGAAGCTTTGGCAAATGAATATTCAGAAGACAGAAAGTCTGCTAAAAGAGGAGGGGAAATTGGCTGGGTATCTTCAGCAGATAATTTTTATCCTTCATTTAAAGAAACTGTGTTTTCTTTAAAAGACGATGAAGAATTTTCCAAACCATTTCAAACTCCAAATGGATGGCATATCGTAAAGAGATTAGAATTTGAACCGATTGGTGATTTGAATAGTATGAGATATGAGCTTAAAAACAAAATTCAAAAAGATTCTAGAGCTCAAAAAACAAAAGCATCTTTTATTAATAAATTAAAAGCAGAATACAATACCAAAGAATCATTTAACCCGAAAATCTTATTCGATTTAGTTAAAAATAAAGGAATCAATGATCAAAATTTTAAAGAATTTAATAATAATAAGGTTCTAAAAACTCCCATATTAACTTTTAATGATTTAATATTTAGTAATATTGATTTTATTCAATATTTAATAAAAGGAAATCTATACGAAAAATGTATAAATAATATAGATTTAGTAAAGATTCACTTTCAAAAATTCGTTGCTAAGGAATTAATTGAATATGAAAAAACTCAATTAGAAAAAAAACATCCTGATTTTAGAGCACTAATGAAAGAATACAGAGATGGAATATTACTTTTTGAAATTTCAGATCAAAAAATATGGTCTAAGGCTGTTAAAGATACTACAGGACTAAAAAAATATTTTAATAATAACAGAACCTTATGGAAATATCCCAATAGAATAAATGGAACTCTGTTTACAAGTAATTCTAAAAAGATTATCAACAGAGCATATAAATTAATAGTAAAAGGTCGGATAAACAATGATTCTATAATTGCCTTATTAAACAAGCAAGATGCATTAAATATTTCCTATAAAGAAAAAAATATTGATGATTTTAAAAATTACAACACCAGTTTTGACAATTTAAATGATGGAGCAAATAAGCCAATTTTTGCAAATGGAAAATGGTATTTATTTTTTGTGAAAGAAAAATTAGTCACAAGAACTAAGGAATTTAATGAAGCGGAAGGGATTATTGTTTCTGGTTATCAAAGTTTTTTAGAGGAATCTTGGTTGAGAAGTTTAAAGGAAAAATATAATATTGAAATAAATTACGACATAATATATAGTATAAAGGAAAAACCATAGTCATTGATTAAATCATCAACTAAAACAATCATTCTTATCCTATCAGCCTTCTTTTTTTTATGTTGTGAAGACGAAATAAAAGAAGTTAAACTAGCGAGATTTAAAAATATTTTTTTGTATCAATCTGAACTTTTCAACGAAGTGCCCTTATCGCTTAACGATAAAGACAGTACTATTTTTGTAGAAAATTACATCCATAAGTGGTTAGTTGATCAAATGATTATGGAAAAATCTGAAGAAATGATACCTCAAGAAGTTATTAGCGTTAATAAAAAAATAAATAAGTACAAACTTTCTTTAATTTCCTATGAGTTTGAACAATTTTACATAAATAAAAGGTTAGATACCAGTGTAAGTGATTTTGAAATTAAGGAATATTACAAAAATCATTTAGACGATTTTGTATTAAATGATTATGTAGTAAAATGCATGTATATTAAAATTCCTAAAATGTCTAAATTTTATCAAGTGGCAAGAAAAAATTACCATATGAAAGACGAACAAATGGTTGATCAGATGATTAAAATTAGTCAAAACGATAATGTGAATTTTTATTATAACCCTGATGAATGGATATTTTTTGATGATCTTCTTAAAGAAATACCCATTCTTGAAAATTATTCAAAAGTAGAATTTATTCAAAAGAAGAAAAAAACAATTTTGGAATATAATAATAATATTTATTTTGTAAATATTTTCGACTTCATTATAAAAGACGGGACTTCTCCACTAAGTTTTGAAACCAACAAAATCAAAAGTATTATTCTAAATCAAAGATCTAAAGATTTAAGAAAAAAATTAAGATTGGATTTATATGAAGATGGCATAAAAAATAATTACGTTGAAAAATACACGTTATGAATAAAATAATACTGTTACTAATTATAAATTTATTTTTTTGGGAAGGGGCTTGTCAAGAAGTAATTGATAAAGTAGTTGCAATTGTTGGAGAAAACCCTATTCTTTATTCAGAAATTCAAGGGCAAAAACTTCAATTATTACAACAGGGCTCTAACCTCAATGAGGATATAGATTGTTTTTTACTAGATGAATTTATGACTCAACAACTCTTAATTCATCAAGCTGAAATTGATAGTCTTGAAGTTACTGAAGAAATGGTAAAAGTGGAATTAGAACAGCGAATTCAATATTTCTCCTCTCAGGTTGGAGGAACTGAAGCTCTTGAAGATTTTTATGGGCAATCTATAGAAGAAATAAAGGAAGAATTTTTTGGCCAAATTGAAGACAAAATGAAAGCTCAAAAAATGCAACAAGAAGTTATTGGAAGTATTTCTATTTCTCCAAAGGAAGTTAAAAGTTTTTTTTATAACATTCCATTTGATAGTGTACCATTTATAAATAGTAAGGTAAAAGTATCACAATTGGTTATTGCTCCAGAAATAACCTATAATCAAAAGGAAAACACTAGAAGGAAGTTACATCAAATTAAAAATAGAATTAATTCTAACGAAATATCTTTTGCAGTTGCCGCTGAATTTTATTCAAATGACCCTGGTTCAAAAGCAAATGGAGGAAATTTTGGTTGGGTAAGTAGAGGAGATTTTGTGCCAGAATTTGATGCTATTGCTTACACCATTCCACTAAATACTATTTCTAATGTATTTGAAAGCCCCTTTGGATTTCACATACTTAGGATTGAAAAAAGAAGAGGTGATCAATATTATGGTTCTCATATTCTTTTAAAAAATGAAATAAGCGAACAAGATTTAGCCGATTTAAAAGAAAAATGCATTTCCATTTCTGGTGAAATTAAATTACAAAAAATAACATGGGAAAAGGCAATAACAAAATATTCGACTTTAAAAAATGCTTCTGCAAATGGTTTGATTTTTAACGAATCAAACGGAGACATGTATTGGGACATGCAAAATATTGATAAATCTTTATTTATTGGGATCAATAATTTAGAAATTGGACAATATTCCGAACCATTGTACTATGAAGATTCAAAGGGAAATATCGGATATAGAATACTAAAATTAGAAGATAGAACTGTTCCTCATAAAGCTAATTTAAGTGATGATTACGAATATATTCAACAGTTTGCACTAAATGAAAAACAAAGTAAAACAATGGATGAGTGGGTTTATAAATCGGCAAAAAATACCTTTATTAAAGTAGATGATCTCTTTAAAAATTGTTCACAAAGAAAAAAATGGAACTTAAATTGGTGAGTTCTTTAATAAATACCCAACTTTTTATTTTTTGCTACGTGTTAAATTATACTATTAAAAGTTCTATTTTACTAAATTTTAGTACTTTACAAATGTTTTTAAAAATTCAAATGTGATAGGAAAGAATTTTATTTTTGTTCAAACTTTTATTTTAAAAGCTAAACAAGAAATATTATTCTTATATTTACATATTGAAAATAATTAATTATATGAAATTTTTAAATATTTTAAAATCAGGATTAATAATTGTTATTATCCTTTTTGGATGTTATTTAAATAATTCGTTTTCTCAAGCTACCTACCATTTTGTAGGAACTGGTACTTTACAAAACACCAACTCCACTTACCCTTCTATTTATGGAAATTGGTTCCGAGGTGTTAAAAATCAGATGTTGATACGTGCTACTGAACTTCAAGCTGCAGGAATTTCTGCTGGAAATCTTACGGGTTTAGCCTTTGATATTGTGCAACCATCAGGAGGAAATATTCAAGGTTTTGAAATTGAAATCACCTCAACTACCCAACAATCTTTAAGTACTTGGAATAATGCCAATTTAGTAACTGTTTTTGGACCAACTTCCTACACAGACCAGTCTGGATGGAACCAACACGATTTTTATAATCCATATTACTGGGACGGCATTTCTAACTTAGTAATTCAAACCTGTTTTTACAGTAATGGTTATTCTTCCAATGCTATAATGAATATGTCAAACTATTCTTATAATACTTTAATTTACAGAAGGAGAAGTAATTCATCGCCATGTAATTCAAATTGGATAAACGGTGTGGAAAGTGAGAGACCCAATATCAGGTTTTCATGGTTAGACCCTAGTAGTCCTCCTATTACTGATTTCACGGTGAGCTCTTCCTCTACTTGCAGTGGGTCAGTAAGTTTTTTTGATCAAAGTTCCAATTCTCCAACTTCATGGCTTTGGAGTTTTGGTGATGGTAGTACCTCTACTTTACAAAATCCTACTCATACTTATACAAGTTCTGGATCTTTTACTGTAGAATTAATTACCAATAATCCTTTCGGAAGTGATTCTGTCACTTTTAATAATTATATTCAGGTTAATTTAACCAATACTCCTCCAGTTGCTGCTTCTTGCACCCCCACCACAGGAATTGCGGGTCAATTGGGGAATTATGGTATTACAGAATTTCATTTTGGTAATCTATCTAATATGTCTGGTGGATCATCTGAAGGATATTCCGACTTTACTTGTGATTCTTCGCTTTTTTACATAGGACAAAACTATAATTTAAGAGCAATACATACATCTGCAATACCACAAAACTTTTTTGGTTGGATAGATTTTAACAACAATGGTATTTTTGAAGTTCCCAGCGAAGAAATAGTTTCTAATCTCTCAAGTGATTCTACTTCATCAGTAATTTCAATACCTTCCACAGCTACTACCAATACACCTCTAAGGTTAAGAATAATGTCAGATGCTTCATTTTCTGGACAGTTAGACCCATGTGATAATCCCGTTTATGGTCAAGCAGAAGATTATACTATCTATTTAGCTAATAATACTAATCCTCCTATTGCAGATTTCAGTTCAGACTTAAATTTTTCTTGTGATGGAGAAATTCAATTTACAGATTTATCGACCAACGTACCCTACTCATGGTATTGGGATTTTGGAGATGGTAATAATTCTTTATTCCAAAATCCAATTCATAATTATATAAACAATGGCATTTACGACGTTACATTAATTTCAAGTAATTTATATGGTTCTGATACCATTACTTTTTCACAATACATTGAAGTAGATTCTACTAACTTACTAATTCCTGTAGGTTACAATCCAAATACTCTTAGCTATTGTTGTGATTATGGAATCTCAAGAGTTCAACTAGCTAATATAAATAATCCTTCATTTGACGGATCTGCTGGTTATGAAGATTTTTCTTGTCTCCAACAAGCATATGTGGAATCTGGAACAAACTATGCGTTAAGAATTTTTACAAGTGGTAACAATCCACAGGATACCAGAGCATGGATTGATTATAATAATGATGGAATTTTTTCAGTTAATGAAAAAGTGATGGAAAAAATTAATGAAATTGACCCTGTTTCTATTATTCAAATACCATCAAATATTGTTACAAATACACCCGTTAGACTCAGAATTTCTAGCGATGAAGTAGGTAATGGTAATGGTCCATTGAACGATGTTTACAGAGGCCAAGTTGAAGATTACGCTATTATAGTAGCTACCTGCCCAGAACCAGCAAACATTGTGTTTGGTCAAATAACAAAAACATCTGTTGAGCTTAGCTGGGATGCTGGAGGAACAGAGGATTCTTGGAATATTAGATACGGCCCTACGGGTTTTGGTCTTTTTAGTGGAACAGGAACTACAATTAATAATGTTTTTGTCAATAACTTTTTTGTTACTGGTTTAGATGAATTAACCAGCTACGATTTCTACATACAATCAATTTGTACTGGAAATACCAGCAATTGGATAGGTCCTTTTAATGCCACTACATTAAATATTTTAAACCCTGTAGACACTAAGGTAAGTATCTATCCTAACCCTAACAACAAAATTTTTAATATTCAAAGTTCTTCAAATATAGGTTCAATAGAAATTTTAGATATTATTGGAAACACAATTAAATCGTTAAAATTTCAATCTAATTTATTTCAAATAAATATAGAAGATAAGCCATCAGGAATTTATTTCATAAAGTTGAATTATCAGGAAGGCAATTATATAATTAAAAGAATTATCTGTAAATAAAATACATGGTAAGAATACTTACTATCTTAATTTTAAATTTTTTAATAATTAGCAATTTATTTGCTACACACCTTGTAGGAGGTAATTTAGCCTACGAATTTGTAGGGATTCAACCCAATGGAGACTTTAGGTATACTCTTAAACTGAATTACTATTTTGATTGTGGTTCAGCTTCCAATTGGCAGCCACCAAATATACCTCAAAACATGTCTGTTGCAGTTTATGCGCATGACGATCCTACTGATATATTTCCAACTACTTCAGGTAGTTATCCTAAATATGGTGGCACAGATGTAGATATGGTTTATAATTCTGCTGTTCAGCAATATTTTGAAGTGACCCCTAATAATCCAAGTGGATGTACTGTTGGAACTTCAACTTGTGTATATACAGTACTGTATACTGGACAAATTGATTTAGCACCCATTAATCCTGCTACAGGACAGCCTGTTGTAGGAGGATATTTTTTAATTCATGAGGCTTGTTGTAGAAACGGTGGAGGTAACGGAATTGACAACATTCAATCCCCAGGTAGTGCAGGTATGGCCTTTTACTCTTATATTCCTCCTTATGGATATGAAAACGATAGTCCTATATTTACTGATAACCCAGTTCCTTTTATTTGTTCTGGTGATACTACAACGTTTTTAAATACTGCTATTGACCCTGACGGTGATGAGCTAATATTTAGTTTTATGGCTCCACTAGATGGAAATCACGCAGGGGGCTGGGGTGGTGCCAATAATATAGGAAATGGTGGAGCTGGACCAGGAGGAAGTTTGACCTGGTATCCTACAAATTATCCTTGGCCTATAGAAGAAGTAACTTATGCTGGTGGTTATTCCTATCAACAACCATTTGGCCCCACTGGTTATTATTATATTTCTGCTTCAAACGGACTCACCAAATACAAATCAAATAATCAAGGAAAATTTGTAGTAGGTTTAATAATTAAAGAGTATAGGAATGGAACTTTGATTGGTATATCAACAAGAGAAGTTCAGCTAAATGTGATTGCATGTCCTCCAAATGACGCCCCAAGTTTAAGTCCAAATATCAATCCCCAAGGTGGATTTGACTCTACAGAGTTTTTTATGGAAGAAGGAGAAAATCTATGCTTTGATATTTCTTTTTTTGATCCTGACACTCCTGCAGACAGTCTTACTTTAAATGTCAATGGACAAATTTTTGATTCTACTTTTACTAACCCTCCTGCAACAGTTGGTGGTTACTTTGACACATTGTACAGTGATCCTTTAAATGGAGTTGATACCGTAAGTACTACATTTTGTTGGGATACTGATTGTGGGCAAGCTCAAACACTTCCCTATGTATTGTCTGCATCAGTTTCTGATAGAGGATGTCCACCTAAAACAACAAGTGTTGTATATGAAGTTACCGTAAGTAAAACTAATCCTCCAGCCAATTTATATGGAAGTATTATTGAATGTCAAAATGCTGAAACCGTCTATACTACTGATGACAACCCCAATATCTCCGGATATACTTGGGACGTTTCTAATAATGGTATTATCACTCAAAATTACGGAGATAGTGTAAAGATATTTTGGACAGCACCTGGAACCGGAACAGTCTTTTTAAAAGCAATTAACCAATATGGTTGTGAGTCTGATCCCATAACTATGAATACTACCATTACTCCAGCTCCAACGGTAGATGCTGGAAGTGATGTAAGTATTTGTATTGGAGATAGTGTTTTACTAAATGGTACTACCACCGCACTTCCAGGATATGTATCATTATGGCAACCTAATACCAATGTATCTAGTCCTAACAGTTTATCGACATGGGTCAATCCTACTGCTACAACTTCTTACTACCTATTAGTTCAAAGAGGAACCAGCTGCATTGGCGGAGATAGTATTACTGTAAATGTTGAAAGCGTAAACATAGATGCAGGAAATGACACAACTATTTGTTTAGGTGATTCTGTACAGCTTAATGTTTCTGGTGGAAATGGAACTAATTATGCATGGAATCCATCTACAAATATTTCACAAACCACCATACAAAATCCATTAGTTTGGCCAAATTCTACAACTCAATATTACGTACAATACAGTTCTCCTAATAATTGTCTAGCTGAAGATTCTGTTGTTGTATTTATAAATCCCGTACCAGGATCAAGTCCAGATTTTATTCTAAATGGAGCAGCTGCTAACCTTGGTAATGATGAGTATAGGTTAACAAGTGCTATTAATTCTGACACTGGCGCAATTTGGAATAGTACATTAGTTAACTTAAATCAGCCTTTTCATATTGATGTTGATTTATATTTTGGAACTAAGGATTTAAACGGTGCAGATGGTATTGCTTTTGGACTGCAACAACTTAGTAATCAACAATTAGGTTTTGGAGGAGGTATTGGATATGGGGGGATCACTCCTTCACTATTTATTGAATTCGATACTTATCAAAATACTACTAATGGAGATTTATTTAATGACCACATTGCTGTACAATACAATGGCTCTCCAAATCATAATTCTCCATTTAATATAGTTTCTCCAATTTCCTTGGGATCGGGAAACATTGAAGATGGACAATGGCATAACTGTATTTTTGATTGGAATCCAACTAATCAATCATTAACTGTTGAATTTGATGGAGTTCAGGTAGTTAGTTTTAATTATGATATCATAAATAATGTGTTTGCTGGAACTTCAGCTACATTCTGGGGCTTCACATCAGCTACAGGTGGAAGTAATAACGAACATAAAGTTAGGTACAATAGTGGAACTTATTTTAATGAAATCATAGATCAATCCATTTGTAATGGATCATCTATAAGCATAAGTTCCCCTGTTGATGCAGATAATTATTTTTGGACTCCAAATATAGGAATCAGTAATAATACTTTACAGAATCCAACTTTTAACCCTTCAATTAGTACTGAATATATTTTTACTGGTTCTAATACTTTTGGATGTTTTATAAAAGATACTTTTTCAGTTTTTGTTAATGAAATTCCCAATTTTGATGCAGGTCCTGACCAATTTATATGTTTAGGAGACAGTACCATTCTCAATGCAAGTGGAAATGCAAGCTCTTATTCTTGGAGCAACAATTACACAGACAGTACTTATTATCTAGTGAATGATACGACCTCATTTATTCTTACTGGAACTTCTTTAGCTGGGTGCTCTGACTCAGATACAGTTGTTATTTTCGGATTACCATTGCCTAATACTTTTACCGGAGAAAATGATGGATATATAAATTTATGTATTAATGAATCTGTTCAACTTAATGCATCTGGAGCTGATAGTTATTCCTGGACGCCTTCCACAAATTTAAGTAATCCATTGATCCCCAATCCAGTAGCATCACCGTCCTCTTCGCAGCAATATTTTCTAACTGGAACTAATGCAAATGGGTGTTCATCAGTAGATACTCTATTGATAGATGTAAACCCTTTACCAACATTGACAAATGCTGGAGATCGGACCATTTGTCAGGGAGATTCAGTACAAATTGAAGCATTTGGAGGAATTACTTTTAATTGGATTTCACCTGATTCCATTAGTGACCCTAACATAAGTAATCCTGTAGTATGGCCAGATACCACCACAATTTGTGAAGTCTTAATTAGTGATGTAAATACTTGCGAAGACACCACTGAATTATCGGTATTTGTAAATCCTAAACCCATTGTAGATGCTGGAATAGACCAAAATATTTGTTTTGGAGATTCCACTTTCTTAAACGCT
>MDSV01011564.1_pt1 | contig 21370 bp, 10 predicted proteins | sample 810851 | NCBI WGS metagenome assembly MDSV01 (sample SAMN05326640, study PRJNA326480) | marine metagenome | isolation source: seawater | place: Atlantic Ocean: North East | collected 2012 | reverse complement strand
GACTGTGTAAGTTCTTTTTTTCTCGGCTCGTTTACCAAGTCATAGCCGATAACTGCATCATTGTCTTTAAATGCATCCCAAATATGTCGCCATGCGTTAATGTACTTTTCTTGCGCTTTATTTTGATTGAAGTATAGGTCTGGCCATGAAAAACCTTTGGCGCCATAGACCGTTAACTTAAACACGGTTTTAATACCCGCTTCTCTGCCAAGGCGAACAGCACGTTTTAAACGCGCTAAGTATTCAGGTTGAAACGTTGAATTACCGAAAGTGCTTAATTTACCTAATTCTAATCTTACCACCTGTACATTGGCGCCCATTCGTACCATGCGCACATAATCTTCTTGTGCGAAGTTAACTTCTCCACCCGCATCGTTAGTGTTTATAACAAAGCCGCGCGGGATCATATGTCTTCCAACGTCATCGCGCAGGCCATGCTTAATGTCTTGTGCAAATACTACATTATTTTCAAACAGTGGAAGCAGTAAAGTAAATAGCAGTGTTCTCAACAGGGATTGTTTCATCATAAAAACCTCTTGTTGTTTCTATTAGTTGCACGATGGCAGAACACAAATGAACAGGTTGTTCTCCATCTTTGTGGTGCTATCCGTAATAAAGTTTACTTCTCGTCTCAAAAGATCTGTTTCTATAGTATTCACACATCCGCTGGGCGAAATCTGAAATGAGCTAACCCACCGCTATTTCAATGAAAACACTTGTAGATACAAACTACGCGTGTCGTCTGAGCCTTCCGCGTCTTTCAGGTAGTAGTAGGCCTTATTATCTTTAAAAAAGACTATGGCTTTATCAAATGTCGGGCCTTGCTTGTGTTCGTAAATAGTAGTGAAAGTTTCTGAGTTGTCCTCAGCCTTTGCGATCACAACATGCCCATTTTTCAATCCAGTAAGATAGACATCATCCCCGTTACTAAATAGTTGACCACCAAAGGGAACCCGAACAGTGGTAAAGCTTTTTTGCCCAGATTTACGAAATGTATGCAGATTTATCTCTTCGTTAAACTCAAGGTCTTCTACTTTACTTATGAAGTGCTCATCGCCACTGTTTGTTACTGTGAAGTCAAACCCGTGAACAATGGAAACCTGGTTCTTTTTCTTTGTTTTCGCCCAATTTCCAGGCTCTTCGATTTGGATTTTTTCAGAAATAGCTAAGGGAATTTTAATCGGTTCAGCGTATGCATTTTTCCAGTCCGAGACGCCATGGGGGTCTTCGGAATACGCGTAGTAAATACCGTTTTGATATAGGTATTTGTCTGAGGTGTTTTTTGACCGGCGCTGAAACGCTATACGAAATTTACCGCCGGTGAACTTGAAGTCACCATACAAACCCCAGTTGTATTCGCTACCATGCTCTGAGGCTAAAACCTGGTTGAAATCATAATATCCATGCCATTTTTTACCGTCATAACGCGCGAAAAGCATTTTTCCATTTGCTGAAAACCCGTAACGCATTTTCATAAACAAATCTCCATCCTTTCCTGTGAAAAAAGCAGGGTAGGTAAGAAGTTTTGTTGTATCGATGTCGTCAATGCCATCGAAGGCTAAATGCTTATAGTGGCCAGCGGGTGAGTTGACGAATTGTTCCAAGGTAAACTTGTCGTCTGGCACTGAGGCTGCGCCCTCAAGGGAATAAGAGTATCGCAGATAATCTTGAGAAAAGGCTTCCACTCTACCATTGCGATGCATATCGTATAACAAGTGAATGGTGTCGTTTACGGGGCTTATGCCCACCGCAATAGTATTGTGTGTTTCGCCTAACCACCATTTGCCTCTAAATCCTGTGTGCTGGTGGGGAAACTGAATAGTTTTAAGCACACCAGTTTTCGTATTGAGGCGTGAAAGCATTACATGCCGATTGCTTTTGCCGCCTTTATACCACGCCATAAACACAAAGTGTTTGTACACCTTAATACAGTCACCGTGAGGCGATAATGCATTGCCGAAGATATAATCGTAACCATCTGAGTTATTTTCTGTGTAAGAGCCTTTGACCTTATTCCCATTGAAAAAGAGTGCGTTGTCAGTGACAAGTAATTCAGTATCTAACTTTACAGAAGCGTGAATATTAATACTGAAAGATATAGAACTAATAAGAAGTAGAGGAGCAAGGTTGTTCTTTACAAAAATACCTAATTTATTAAACTTTTTTGCGTGATGTACTAGCAAATTTCGGCCCTCTCTTCAAAAGCTTGTAAGCGTAATAAGCTTAACTGTTTTGCGTTATATGGATAACCTTCAGTCTTTCCTATATTACATTTATTGTTTTCTGTTGACTGAATTTGGTCGTTAATGAGTGAAAATGGTTTTAATTAAATGTACACTGCTTGTAAGTGTATAGCGAGTAATTCCGATGAAATTAAAACTAAAAATACGCAGCTCAACGCAGCAAATTAGCGCTTATGTAAAAGCTGTAGTTGCGCTTTCAATGTTAACAGCCTGCACCTCGAGCGACACTGTGGATGTATCTTCTGGTATGTACAAAGAGAGTGGGGTATTTCTCGAGAGCCAGACAAAAATAACGGATGGCGCGCTCCATTTTGATGGCAAGAAGCTCAATCATAAAACCTTTGAAAACCCTTCGTCAGGGCGCGAGTACGATTATTTCTTTGGAAGAAATATCTCGGCTCATGGTGATGCCGTAAAACCTTACAAGCATTACGTTTTTATGACCTGGTACAAAGGCGGCAAGGAAGAACGCAATGTTATGCTTTCAAGGTTTAACACCAAAACTGGCGTTGTTAAGACCATCCAGTTTCTTCATCGACACACAGGTTTTCGTGGCGATCCATTGGTAGGGGAGTCTCATAACACCATCGGTTTAGCCGTGAGCCCGTTAAATGGCACCATTCATATGGTTTACGACATGCATGCCTATGTCGACGACGATGCAAATGGCAGGTTCAAGGGACGGTTTGTTAACGACTTTTTCCGCTACTCTTATTCAGTGGTCGGTGCAGCAGATGTACCGGATGACGAATTTACATTAGAACAGTTCGTAAAAGATACCAGTGAAGTGAGTCAGGGTGCCGATGACTACAAACATTTGACCATGACCGGTAACTTGGCAGACAAAGAAAATTTTTCTGCGCTGACATACCCCAAGTTCTACACAAGTGAAGATGGCGAACTTCTGCATTACATGCGTTGGGGCGGCAATAACAATGGTGCTTATTATTTCAATAAGTACGACGCCGAAAAACAAGAGTGGACTCGTTTTACACCTTTCAATCATAAAGACCAAGAAACGCATGGCAATGCTTATAACTGGGGCTTATATGGCCAGATGAAGTATATAAACGGTAAGTTACGCGTAGGCTTTCAGCAACGCAGTGCCAACAACAATGATCGCTATAAGTATCAAAATGGCGTTTATTATGCGTATTCTGATCATCCTGATGGCTTAGGTGAATGGAAAAATGTAGATGGCGAGGACATGACTTGGCCCTTGGTTAATTCTGATGAAATAAAAATCTTTGAGCCTGGCGATTACATCGGTCATAAAGAGCCAAACTCTGTACACATTGTAACGGGCTTTGACTGGACGGTTACAGAGAACGACGATATTCACTTTATAACTCACGTTCGTTCTACCGATACTAAGCGAAGTGACTACAAGGAAGTGTCGATACACGCCTTTAAAACCGCCAACGCAGAAGACTTTACTATTACAACTGACTTCACTGGGGCCGATTCTATCTATACGTCAGGTGATAGTATTTTCATAATTGGACTCAAAAACGGTTACCCGTTTATTGAAAAAGCGAAAGGTGGTACCAACGATTTTGAAGTAGTTTATCAGCAAACATCTGGCGCTAAGTTTGATCATGGAACCATTCATATTGAAAACGGCAAAGCGTACTACTATTTAATGGAAAAAGGCGCTGGAAATGCGCTGCCGCTTTATTTACAAGTCATTGATTTAGGTGTTCAAATATAACCTAAGCGCTATGCTTATGACTACGTTGCAAAAGTTAGGTGAGAGGGTGCCATCCCTCTTACCCCTGCGGTTGCGTGTTATTTAGTTGTGCGTAAAAGCCAAATTTACTTCTCGTAGCTAGAGCGAGAATATAAGAAAGCACTGCTCGACTGTCTGCCCTCATATTTCCCTTTCAATAGTAATCAAAATATGTCAAATTGTTGCATAAATGTTACGTTAACAATCAAAAATAACGTATTTTTGCAAGAGATTCTACGATGTTGAAGCTTTCAAAATGTGCTTTTTCGCTTACAGTGATTGTTGTTGCTTTATCTGGATGTGTAAGCGATAGGCATAGTTACCCTTCTCAAAATCACGCGGCCGATGCAGATACTGTTGCGTACTTTCCTGACGCTGGATTAAATAACTCTGTTTCTGATAGTTCAGAGTTTGAAGAGTTACGGAGCCTTAATTGGCAACAGGTATTTTTCGATTCAGGAACGGAAAACTGGCGAGAAAATTGGATAAAAGACGGCTTAATTGGAACCGTTGAAAATTCGCCCGAGGGTATGCATGTCAAGGCTGGGCCTGAGGCAGATAATCATGCGCACCACATGGTGTTATGGACCAAGCGTACATTTGAAGGTGATGTAAAAGTCAGTTTCGAATACACCCGCACCGACAGTGCCGAATTATACGTGACTATATTGTATTTGCTCGCATCTGGGGAAGGTACACCAGAGTTTCCCACAGACATTATGGAGTGGGCTGAATACCGCAACGAACCCTACATGCGCCACTATTTTGACAATATGGACACTTATCATATTAGTTATGCAGCATTTGGTTTAGGTGAAGAAGATGCGCCTGACGACTACATTCGAGCCCGCAGGTATCTTCCACTTGCCAACAAACGCCTAATGGGCACTGCACTGAAGGGGGATTTCACCAACACGGGCTTCTTTGAGACTGGAGTTCCGCACCAAATAACGGTTATCAAACGCGACGACACACTATGGATGAAAGTGTCTAACGAAGAGCAAACTCAACTTTATAAGTGGTCGACGGCTAGCCACCCCAATATTAAGAAGGGGCGTATAGGGCTACGTCATATGTTCACGCGAAGCGCCTTGTATAAAAACGTTCAAGTGTCGGCTCTGTCTTCATAACAAACTACATTTTACAGATCATATAAGCCGTCACTCTGGAGCCGAAACTAATGTTAAATAACGAAAGCTACAGCGGTAAAAAATGTTCGATTGAGAATTAACCCTATGTTTAAACTTCCACTATTTAAGAATTCAACATCTTTGCTGCGTGACTGGCGAACTTATTCATTTGTATGTTTGTCAACTGTGCTATTGTTTTCTTGTGCTAATAAAGAAAAATACGTTCAAACACTAGCGCAACCTGAGCAACTGACGATCAGTGAAGGCTTTGTAGAGCCAGTTGGTTTCTATGATGCTCAGCCTTCATTTTCATGGAAACTCCCCGTTGATGCTTCTGTAAAAGCGCAATCGCAATATCGGATAGTCGTTGCCTCATCGCCAGACCTTTTGCCTGGCAACCCAGATTTGTGGGACAGCGGCGTCATTAATAGTGATACAACTAATTTCGTCCATTACGAGGGCAATGAGTTAAAATCCCGGCAACGAGTTTTCTGGCAGGTTAAATATTGGAATGAGCGTGGTTTCGACTCTAATTGGAGTGCATTAGCTTCTTTTGAACTCGGGTTGTTATCTAGTAGCGACTGGAGCGCAGAATGGATTGAGATAGAGCAACCCACACCGCTTGAGCTAGATAAATTTGATACGCCTATCCATATTCCTCAATATTTGCGAACGACGTTTACAGCAGATAAGAGTATTAAATCGGCACGCTTGTATATTACTGCAAAAGGGCTATTCGAATCATTTATCAACGGCAACCGTGTTGGAAGCGATGTACTGACACCTGGCTATACCCCTTATCACAAGCGTATCGAAACCCTTACTTACGACGTAAGCAAACTGCTTGTCTCTGGTGAAAACGCTATTGGTATTACCCTCGCTGAAGGGTGGTACGCAGGGCGCTTTGGCCCAAAACGTCACTGGCACAAAAAACGGAACATCACCCCAAAAGCGTTAGCCCAGTTAGAGATTGAATATACAGACGGTACGCGCAAAATTGTAGTGACGGATAAGAATTGGCAAGCGACTCAGCAAGGCCCGTTAAGGCGTTCTAGTTTGTACGATGGTGAAATGTTTGATGCTAACTTTTCGCTTAAAAACAACAACGCTAATTGGCATGAGCCTCAATATGAAATAGAAAATGCTCCTGAAAAATGGCGTTCAGTACAATTTTCAAACATAGATAGCGATGTTCTGCTGGAGCCCAAGCGTCATTTTACCTCTAAGAATAAACAAGTGTTGGCCCCCGTTTCCCTGCACAAAGTTGATGGCAAGATTATATTTGATTTGGGGCAGAACATGGTGGGCGTCGCGCGCGTCAACCTGCCTATGATTGAAGGGGAAAAGCTCAAAATACGATTCGCTGAGGGCATTAACAGTGACGGTAGCCTTTACACCAAAAACCTCGGAAGCGCTGCACAGGAAGATACATATGTTGCGGCTAAAAGCGGTGTTGTTAACTGGCAACCTCAATTCACATTTCATGGTTTCCGATATGTTGAAGTAAGTGGCTTCGATGAAAAAGAAGCGCCCCAACTTGATTGGATAGAAGGTATTGTTCAGTACACAGATTTTGAATTAACCGGTCATTTCACCTCGTCAGATCCCGAATTAAATCAGCTACAGTCGAACATAGAATGGGGTCTTAAAGGTAACTTTTTGGATATTCCCACCGATTGTCCACAACGTTCTGAAAGGTTGGGGTGGACTGGTGACGCGCTTGCTTTTGCGCCCACATCACTATTTATTGCCGATAGTCACGCATTTTGGAGCGCTTGGTTACAGTCGATAAGAGAAGAGCAGTTTGATAACCATGGTATTCCTGTCGTGGTACCTAACGAAGTAGGCGAGATTGTGCAGGCGGGTTGGTCAGACGCCGCAGTGACCATCCCATGGGACGTATACTGGCGTACGGGAGACGAACGGGTTCTCAGAGAAAACTACACGATGATGAAACGATGGATCCTTTATCATCAAAGCCAACTTGAGAATGGCGTAAGCAAAATGTGGACAGTGGGGGACTGGTTACAACCCTATTCAACGCGCGAGGATTCGCGTCGTGGCGAAACTGATCATGGCCTTATCTCGACAGCTTTTTATGCCCGCTCTCTCGATATAGTTGCTCGCACAGCTAAAGTGTTGCAGAAATTAGATGACGCAAAGCATTACGCTTCTTTATTTGAAGAGGCTAAAGCGAACTTCCAAGCAGCCTTCTTCGACCAACAAGGCAATATCAAACAAGGTCAACCCACGCAAACCTCCTATTTGTTAGCCATAGGCTTTGACTTACTTTCTGATGAAATTTTGCAAGCTGCTGAAGCTCATCTCATGAAGCAATTTGAAATTGCCGGCGGGCACCTAAGAACGGGCTTCTTAGGGACACCTCTAATAGCGCCTGCGTTAGAAAAAATTGGCCGACAAGATTTTGCATTAGAACTCTTGTTTAAAGAGTCCTATCCATCGTGGCTTTTCCCCGTGTCTCAGGGGGCTACCACAATGTGGGAACGATGGGATGGGTATACGCATGACAAAGGCTATGTGAAAAAGGCGGGCTCGTTAAATCATTACGCTTATGGCGCTATTGGTCAATGGATGTACGACCGGTTAGCAGGTATATCTCCAATATACGCCGGCTATAAAAAAGTTCGTATTGCTCCTGTTGTGACGACTCATTTGTCACACGCTGGCGCGACATATCAATCACCTCATGGCGAAATCAAATCCTATTGGTTTTTGAACCAAGATGAATTGCGCATGGAAATAACAATACCGCCGAATGTTACTGCTACAGTAGCAGTGCCGTCGGTTGCTTACGTTAACAATACCGCTGAAACAACAAGTAAAACTCAGAAACTGAATGGATTAATAACGGTAAATGGTTCAGCACTGGAAGCTCATCCAAAAAATAAAATGCAAATCAACAAAAATCTTGAGTTTTCGGCTGGGCATTACGTTATCAGAGTGAGTACAAACAATGAATAATCGGCATTATTTGCTGAAAAATGTAGCGTTCTTTTTGGCTCTTTCTTTACTTGGGTTTGTTATCGCTTCTGAGAGAAAAGACGCAAACGAACCACTTATTTACTTAAATGAAGAAAGGTTACTCGTATCAAAGCAAAGACTTTCAGAGGGTCATGAGTCATATGAATCTGCTTATAAAGAATTACTCAGCCTTGCTAATACTGAACTACAAAAAACCGTAGACCCCGTCACTAACAAAACGATGTTGCCCGCCAGTGGCGATATCCATGATTATTATACGTTGGGCTCGTACTACTGGCCAGATGAAACCAAGGAAGACGGTTTGCCCTGGATTTATAAAGATGGGCAGTTTAATCCTATTTCTAATGGACCAGAAACTGATTGGCTTAGAAGAAAGTCGATGCTTAACTCATTAGAAATACTCACTCTTGCTTTCTATTTCTCCGAAGATATCGTTTATCTAGAAAAAGCAAAAGACGTCGTAGAGACCTGGTTTATCAACAATGACACAAAAATGAATCCAAACGTCGACTATGGAAAGGCTATTCCAGGTAAGTCAGAGGGTACCAACTTTTCAATCATCGATTGGACTGACATCGGCAAAGTAGCTACGGTCGCTCAGTTGTTGAAACGTACAGGGCTATGGAAAGAGAAAGAAGCATCAAAAATGCGGTTATGGTTTGAGGAATACTACGTATGGTTGACAACAAGTGAGTTCGGAAAGTTAGAAGAAACAAGAAAAAACAACCACGGAACAAATTACGATTATCAAGCGATAGGTTTAATGATCTATTTAGGCAAAAAAGGTGATGCTATAGAGAAGTTGAATGCCGTAAAAACAACACGGATAGCAGCGCAAATAGAACCGGATGGAAGTCAGCCGTTAGAATTAGCGAGAACTAAATCGGTTAATTACAGCGTTAATAATCTGTGGGCTCTAACGCGAATTACTGATTTAGGCCGTCGCCATACTCCCGTTGATCTAATGGACATTGAAAGCAAACACGGTGCAAGCATTGAGGCTGCAATGAGTTTTCTGGAGCCGTACATTTTGGGAGAAAAAATGTGGAAGTGGAAACAGATTACTGGCGGCGGCGCTGAAAAGCAGCTTCAGAATCTTGCTGCGCCGAAAATCAACAAAATGGCCTTATTGCTGGGTGAGAAACCTTTAATCGACAATATTTCTGTATACGAAAAACTATCCGCGGCAGATGTAATGACGTATGCGCCCTATTAATTACCAGACTGATCAACCAGGTCACTCACTTTAGAAAGGAAGCACTGTTATGCGCCTCAAGAAATGTTTTGCGGTAGTACTAGTTGCATTGGTATCTCACAGTAGTCATGGAGTAAATGTCCTAAAAGCCAATACAGAGTTTAAAAAAGGGAACCATACGCAAGCACTTTCACTTTATGAAGAAGGCGCTAAATTAGGTAACGCACATGCGCAGTATCAACTTGGTGTGATGTACTCGAAAGGACTAGGTGTAGAGCCAAGTGTTGTTTCATCCATGATTTACTTTTCTCTGGCTGCAGAGAAGGGGTATCACAATGCGCAGTTTATTGTAGAAAAGATGAAATCGTCTTTAGACGAAGCGGAACTTTCACTTCTTATGAGGACAATAGATGAGGAAAGAAAGGCTCACACTAGTTTTCAAAAGCAGTTTCTACCTGAAATTAACCAGCATACTATTAGTCAAAACGTAACGTTTAGCGGCGAAAGCAGTCTAGAACAAAGAGTGTATTTTGAAGAGTTAAGTGAGTTTCAAAACTTTGATAATGAACTTCAGAATTTCGATAGTGGTTTTGACGATTTGGATGGTGGGGAAGTACTCGATGTTGCGATAGTGGTTAACACCCCGGGCTTTTTGGTAGTAGAAAATGATGTAGCAAGCGACGGTTCTGTGAGATACGTGCGTGTAATCCAAAAATCCGGAAACACTAAACGCTTTCTTGATGCATACAAGTTGTTTCCGCTTAAACAGCCTGAGTTAGGTCAAAAGCCGACCGAATTTATCCATCGTGCCTTCATGGGCGCAGCAATAGATGACCAATTTTATTTGAATGACAATTTACCCCGCCTTTATAAAGAAACCCGTCGCGTTCTGCGAGAAGCTAAGAGCAATCCGACACTTGAATCACTTTACCAATTCGCAATAGCGATGGTCATTTTCCCTTGGATGGAGAGTGAGGATAACGAGGCAGAAAATTTGCTCAAAGATCTTGCTGAAAAAGGGCATCCGGGCGCTATGTATGAGTACGGCTTACAGTTATATATGCAGCAAAGAGATATACCTAAAGGAATAGAATGGATAACTCAGGCGAGTAAGTATGGACTTTCTAGGGCTGAATATCGTTTAGGCAAACTACTTCTCACAAGCCCTTGGATAATTCACGATGAGAAAAAAGCACTGTTTTGGTTTAAGTCTGCAGCAGAGAAAGGTGATGAGGCAGCCAGCCTGCATGTTGCTAAAATAAAACTTACCGCTAATGATAAATCGCTAGTGGATGTTTCTGGCGCAATAGAGCATTTAGACGCTATCTCTAGTTCGCAAAACCTAAATCCAGAATACCACTACTTGCTTTCTATTTCTTACAGACTTCGTACAGAGCGCGACTTTAAAAAGTCTGTTGAGTTGTTAGAAAAAGCGATTTCGATGGGAATGCGGAGCAATTGGGATACGTCAGAGTGGCAGGCATTATTGGCTAAAATGCTTGAGGGAAACATAACAGTAACTGATTTTTAAAAAGGTGATCGAGTAATAATCGCTGTCTGTCTGGTAGTCTTAACTTTTGGTCAATTTAACGCTAAGTTCAGCAACTGCCAGACCATATTAATGACAGCCTCACAACTCCATTAAAAGTCAAAATTCCAAGCATCAAACTCAGATTGGGAGCGAGAGGTTTCGAAAAGCTGCTTTGCTCTTTTCACCACCTCTGGGTGTAAATGAGCTATGTTGTTCTTTTCGGAAACATCAGTACCTAAGTGATATAACTCTAATTTTGGTGACGTTTTTTTGTTTTTAAAATAAAAGCGAATTGCTTTCCAGTTAGGGTCGTTGTCAACAGTAAACCTAATTGCTTGCGTATGCTCTCCGTTTGGACGATGAAACTCCCAATACAAATAGTCGTGTTGTTCTTGTGGCCCCACACCAGTGAGTGTAGGTAAAAACGAGATCCCATCTGTTTGTAGCTTTGCGCCAGAGCCGCTTAGTTCTGCTAAGGTAGGAAGCACATCCCAAAAAGCGGAAATATGGTTTGTCTGGGTTCCCGCTTTAATCTGGCCTGGCCATTTTGCTATTGTAGGCATTCGAATGCCACCCTCATACAGGTCGCGTTTATAACCCCTAAATTGCGCATTGCTATCAAAAAAGTCCAAGTCGGCACCACCTTCAAGGCTTGGCCCATTATCACTTGTAAAAATAATTAGCGTATCATTCTCCAATTCAAGGGTAGCTAGCAATGTCGTTATTTTGCCTATGGCTGTGTCAATATTGGTAATCATGGCAGCTCGCGCAGCTCTTGGACGGCGTTGAGGCAGATAACGTGAATCAACACCGTAAGGTCTTTCCTCGAACTTAAAGTTATCTATCTCCGTCTCGGGTGCTTGGAGCGCTGCATGGGGGCCGGCATACGCTAAATAAAGAAAAAATGGCGCTTGCTTTTGTTGTTCGATGTACTTTAATGCTTCATTCGTAATTCGATTTTGGGCGTAATCTTCCCTGATGTAGCTTTGGTAACTTTGAGGGTCGTTTGGGTCGACGCCATCAGGTAGCGATTGATGGGGATGCAACCACTCATTTTCTAACGGAAACTTCTTGTCATTCTTCCAGAGATGTGTGGGATAGTGGTTATGCGCTTGTTTCTGATCTAAATATCCAAAAAAATAATCAAAGCCTTGTTTTGTTGGTACTCCGTATGAATGAGGGCCGCCCAGCCCCCATTTTCCAATCAGTGCAGTGTGATACCCGGCATCTTTCATTACAGTGCCGAGCGTTGTAGTCCCTGGAAGCAATGGCATTTGACCATATTCTTTTTCATCTGTGAAATCTCCAAGTTCGTAATTGCCTCTAATTTGGTTGTGTCCCGAATGCCTCCCCGTAACAAGTGCTGCTCGAGAAGGCGCGCAAACAGTGTTTCCCGCATAATGTTGTGTAAAGGTTAAACCGTTTTTAGCCAGGTTCATCAGGTTTGGCGTACGTATCTTCCTCTGCCCGTAAGGTTCTATGTCGCCAATGCCCATATCGTCCACAATTATGTAAATGACGTTTGGCTTCCTTTCTGAAATTTCTTGGCGTTCTTGTGATTGTGAAAAACTACTAGATCCTATAAAAAGTATAGGGCCTAAAAGCATCGCGAAAGTCTTGATAGTTCTGTAGCTAAACGTTTTGTTTTTCATAATGATCCCACAGTTTTACTAATCGGTCGGATAACAGCTTAAATCAGATAATTGCTATTTCTTGCTAAGGTGCTTTTCTGTTAGCTCAGCAGAAAAGACTTCGTCAAACTGGTGGTTTACAGTTTTAGGTATCGGGGCGTTTATTGAATCTCGCCAATGTTGAAGTTCTGCAGAAAGCGCTTGTACTACTTTGGGGAGGTATTGAGCTAAATTAACATGTTCACCCTCATCATTTTCTAAGTCGTAAAGTTCATAGCTGTCATCCTCAAAGTAATGATGTAATTTCCACTTGCCTTTTCTCATCGTAGAGCCTGGACGCGTTCTAAACAGCGGGTCACGGGATTGATCTGCGCTAGGATTGTAGCTCTGCAAATAAATGGGAAAATGCCAAAAGAGACTGCGCTCCTTAATGAATGAATTGCTCAAAAGAAGCGGCGACAAATCAATACCATCAAGTGGATAACTGAACTCTACCTTCCCTAGTACAGAAGCTAAAGTGGGGAAAAAGTCCGCGTTTATGACGGGAATATTTACTTCTTTAGCAGGAATTTTGTTTTGCCAATGGATTAAAAGAGGAACTCGCGTTCCTCCCTCATAGTAACTGCCTTTGCCACCTCGCAGAGGGTCTTGATAAGAGATCGACCTTATACCACCATTGTCCGAAGTAAAAATAATGAGAGTATCGTTACTTATGTTGAATTCTTTTAATGACGTAATTAAGCGACCAATATTTATGTCCATCAATTCAACCATAGCCGCATAGGTTGCGTGCCTTTCGTTTCTTACCTTTGGGTGGGATAAGTACTTTTGCTTAAATGTATCAATAGTCTCCAGTGGGGTATGAACGGTGTAGTAGGGCACATATGCAAAAAAAGGTTGATCTCGTACCTCGGAAATCCAATCTATCGCTTCGGTTGTTATCCTATTCGGAAGGTATTCGCCTTTTGGTCCATCTTCTAAAAAAGGCATGTTGTAGGGGCTGAAGTAGGACTTTGGGTGACCTTTTAAGTGGCCTGCTACATTGTGATCGAAGCCCTGGCTTTTAGCGTCTTGACCTAAATGCCATTTTCCAAAAGAGCCAGTAGTATAGCCTTGTGATTTAAACAGTTCAGCTAACGTAACAACCGAATCGCCTAAAATATCCGTATTTTTTGTTGCAATTAGTCGACGTGTTTTCGGATGACCACGATCAGACGGTGATACGGTATAAATGCCGTGTCTTGGTGTGTACTGGCCGCTCATTAGCACCGCTCTGCTAGGGGCGCAGTTTGAGGCTCCCGCGTAGGCATCCGTGAAGACCATACTCTTTGATGCAAGTGCGTCAATGTTGGGTGTTTGAAAAACATTATTTCGGTCGTTATAGCCAACATCCGCCCACCCTAAATCATCCACGACAATAAGAAGTACGTTAGGAGGACTCTCATTACAGATTGCAGCACACGGTATAAAAAGTAGGGTAAAACACAGTTTACTTAGGGTATCCGCTGCGTTTAATAGTGCGTTGAATGTTTTACTAATCATAAATCAGAACCTTGGAGTCAAAAAAACGGCTACTTCAAGCTTGTACAATTAATTTAGTTTGAAGTAGCGTTTTAACGGATTTACTCAAGTGTAAATTGGTCGATGTTGGGGCCGCTTTCACCGACGGTCCTAAATTCTATATGGTTGGCACCTTTTACTAGCGTAAAGCTTACGGCTTGTTCGTCCCACTTACTGTCCCAACTCCCGGTAGGTTCAAATTCAACCATGGCCGCTTTCTTATCATTGACATAGATAGCAATAGGCCGTTTTGAGCTCTCGTCGTTGTGCGTGTAACGGAAAACAGCAGTGTATACGCCCTCAGCACCGTCGTTCTCGTGATACCAATACATTGTGCCTTCTTCGTCGTTAAATGTTCCATAAGCCCCTCCGTGGACTCCATGAGCGCCGCGCACTGCAGCGGCGCCTTGGCCATATTCTGCGTCTTCGCCCTGTAATGATAAGCCGCGACCTACCCACATATCGGCTGAGTTTTCATCGCCCCAGAAAAGGCCCACACCCTGTCCGAATTGTTGCTTCATTTGAAAGGCAAGTCGGCCATTGATAACCACATTCGCGTATACTGTGTCACCATCGTTAACTGCGAAAGGGGTCAGATAAGGTTTCATTTCTTCTTCATTGGGGGTGTTCACGCTATAGCGAACTTGAATTTGTTGAGACGCGATATTTGAAATTTCAGTGATAGCAATGGTTTGGACATCAATAGCCACCTTGTTCGAGAGCCTTAACGCTTCGTCACCCACGATAGCAGCTATAGTGACAAATTCGCGAGCATCAGGATAAGCAACTTCAACAAACGCGCGGTTTTTTCCCATAAATAAATGTCTGTAATTAGATTTAACACGATTGGTGTGTTCATAAGGAGAGCCGTTTTCAAGTGCTTTTACTTTTAATCCTCCACTAAAGTGATAATAGGTCTTATGACTCCCATAGGGGTAAAAGTTGTTATCCTTATCTACGGTTTCAGTAGTGATTACTTTCGCAGTATTGAATCCGTCCTCAGCGGTATAAGTGTCGATGCTGTGTCTCAGTCCAACAGGTGAGCCAGCGGTTTTAATTTCTTTCTCTAAGACCTTTTTACCGTTCTTATAACCCACTGCGCGTATTGAACCCGGCGTCCAGGGTACGAACCATTCTGCTTGCATCTCATCGGCTTGTTTTCCCGGTTTATCACGGCCAAGGGATTTACCATTTAGAAATAGCTCGACTTCATCGAGATTAGAATAAACCCATACTGGCACCAACGTACCTTCCTTCATCGTTGGATGTGTCCAACTAGGGAGAATATGAAGTGAAGGTTCATCTAGCCATTGGCTTCGATAAAAGTGGAAAAGGTCTTTCTTAAAGCCTGCCAAATCCAGCGCGCCACCCATAAAAGCAATGTAAGGCCAACCTCCGTGGGCTAACCCAGCTTCTCCATGGTAGTCGAATCCGGTCCAACGAAAGTGCCCCGCGTGGTGAGGCAAGTCACGCGCAAGCTCCCAGTTTTTACGCGCATTAATCCGAACTGTTGCGTTATCGTAAGATGAGTTAAGGTGCTGTTTTTGATTCGACCAGTCTTTGGGATCCTTCCAATCGTAAAAGAAAATTTCCTTCTCTGTGATATTAGGTAACTCGAACGTGTCTCCCTTAGGGCCGTCTCTCCACCATGTTTGAGTACGATAGTATCCACGAGTTTGCCACGTGTGAGGGGCTTCCGTTGATACGAAAGGGCGGTCAAACCGTCGTTCGAAGAAACTTTTGCTCTCAGACCCTCCGTTAATGCCTATTACATCTAATCCTTCTTTATTGGTAGAGCCAGAGGTAACAAGTCGAGTTGGGTCATGCTTTTTCACAGCAGCAGCAAGCTCAGTGACAATTTCACCGTGAGTCTCATTACCTACACTATAAATAATGATTGAAGGGTGATTTCTATTGCGTGTAACCCACTCGGTTAAGTCTTTCTCCCACCACTCATCGAAATGATATCGGCCGTAGTCGTGACGTGCTTTTTGTTTCCATCCGTCAAATACTTCATCCATCACCATTATGCCTAGTTCATCACAAAGCTCATAAAACATGGTGGGATAGGGGTTATGCCCGGTACGAATGGCGTTAACGCCCATTTCTTTTAGAAGGTTTAGTTTCCATCGTAGAAGCGGTTTTGTCCACGCGCCTCCAACAGGGCCACCCTCATAATGTTCGGCTACGCCCTGAATCTTTACATTTTTGCCGTTTATCCAAAAGCCGGTATCTGTTTTCCATGCGATATCACGAACGCCAAATTTCACGCTCTTTCGATCAATCTCAATGTTGTCTTTAACCAGCTTTAAGTCTAAATCGTATAAATATGCGTTATGGGGCATCCACATCTGTGCGTTTTCTAAATCAAAAGCAAACGAATAAGAGGCGTTTTCTCCCGTTATCTCAAGAGGCGTCTTCTGAGACACAAGCAGTTTACCTTTTTGATCGTAAACTCGATACTGAATCGCGTAATTGTCACTGTCGCCAGGACGCGTATTTAACTGGAAGCTGGCCTCAACCTTTGTCTGTTCGCCCACTTTTGGTGTGCGGATAAATAGAGAATTGTGTTTTATGTGCGTAGGATTCAATATGGCAAGCTTTACTGGGGCGAAAATACCCCCTGGGTGATACCAACGCGTGGAAGGCTGCAGTTTATTATCAACGCGGACGCTTATAACATTGTTTTCTTTTTTCAGATATTTACTTAATTCATATTGAAAACTGATGTAGCCGTATGGACGTTTACCTAAAAAATGGCCGTTTATCCACACCTCGCTGTTCATATAAACGCCTTCAAATTGAAGCCAAACCTGCTTATCTTTCCATGCATCGTCAAAGGCAAAATGCTTTCTGTACCACGCCGTGCCCCCACCATGATATCCGCCAGACTGGCCTTGGGAACCGGCTTCACTAACACCTTCTTCGTAGATGTAGTCGTGCGGTACCTCCACGGTAGTCCACCCGCTGTCATTGAACGTTGTTTTCTTATAAATATCATTGTCGCCCAAAGTGAACTTCCAGCCGTCATTGAAATTTATATATTGTCTAGTCTCACTTTCAGCACGAGCGCTGGCGGCCATCAGTGCGGCTAACATAAGTAGCGCGAACACAAGGTAACTATACATTTTTGTGGGGCGTGATATTGGCAACATCTTGAGTAATCCTTGCAGAAATCTAATATGTTCTTGTACGTTATTTTTTGGGCTATCTGGGTGCAACATCGTTGTACGATGCTTCACCTGAGTCAGTCATTCGTATTTCATCTAAATACAGGTAGTGGTCATTTTGCATACCACTAAGATCGCCGTTGAAATACATGCCCCACGATGGATAAATTCCTTTGTCGTCGTTATATCCAAATTGAATATTGTGTTTATCTAGTACCTTTTCTTCATCAACCCAAAGTTCTATAAAACCGTTTTTATTGTCTGAATAATCCACTTTTACATGTAAGACGAAATCTACCCACCGATCTAAATAGTCCGATTTTAATCCGGGTACTTCGAAATGCTCTGTGCCGTGGCCATTTCGAGTTGGACTTAGTTCATGTGGGTCCCATTTCCATGCGCCTCGCAACCCGTCTGGGGTTAGCGTTAAACTGAATGGTGGATTTCTAGAATGTTCCTTCAGACGCTTATCTGCGCTTCCGTGTATTTGAAAAAATAGCCACGGATTAGGTTCGTCAAGCGTTCCTTCGCTAGGAAAAAAAACACTAAAGCCATACCATGCCTCTGCGCCCGCTACTTTCTGTGTTTTAAACCCGTGAAACATCGCCTTGCGATCAACGTTGTCAATCTTTGTGTCAGCTCCATTGAAAGCCGCAGGGTTATTATGGTCCCAAAACAGTTTAGCGGCATATTTCCCGCTTCTGACTATGCCTTCCTCAATAGAAAAGGCACGTTCGCTTTGGAGCTGATTAAACATGAAGTTCTGCGGTGCTGCCTTCTTTAACCCAGGAGTGAAGCCTCGTGGTGATGTAGCATTCCAACCCTGATTTTCGAAAGATTCATAGGTAATATCCATATTACTTTCACCGGCACTTGGAGCCTGAAATTTGCCATCGTGCCATAGATAGAGCCGCTGAGATGCGCCCTTTCTCAAATTCAAAATGACACCGTGATGGTTGCCCTTTTCGTCTTTGAACGGGTCCATTTGCATACGCGTGTTTTCAAGCGAGAGATACACCTGTTGAATAGTCCAGTTAGTCCCGTCTGTACTGGTAACTGAAGCGAAATTCATGGTGTTATTTTCATCACGATAAGTGACCACTGCCTCAAAACTATTGTTCCGTTGTGCCAGTTGAACCAAATCTGTGACAGAGGATACCAGGGCACCCTCTTGGTTTTTAAGTGTGCGATTTGCGGTGTCAGGCATTGGTAGGCTGTGTACCCATTGACCCTCTTTAAATGCGGTCATTCGCCACTCTCGATAGTCTTTTGTACGAGCTTCATAGGCAACAGCAGGCGCGCCACTGCTAAGTGAAAGGGGAGAAGTACCAAAAGGTGTTTCCTCTCTATTTGTTGAATCGAACGCCAGCATCTTGTCGTTCGCCACGTCAATTGTGACCGGAAGCTCAATGTTCTCGCCTTGCGCGTTATAGAATAGCCCGCTTGTTGTATCTAAACGCATGTAGTAGGCGTTGATACGGGCATAGGTTTCCTTATCGTGGACTTCTAAGAAGTTACATTCATGCCAGAGAAAGCTAATGGCTATCTCGGTATCTGAGATTTTAAGAGGGTTGATGTAAAATGTATCAACGTTAATAGGGTCGTCTGATTGCGGTGTTGGCCAAGTAATGATGACTGGCTCTTCAAATCGCTTTGAGCCTGCTGGCATTTTGTAATACACCCACGGGGACTTATGGGTTCCAGCCCGCGTAAATAGGTAGATATCGCCATTCCCCATTTTGTAGCTTTTCGTGTATGAGGCAAAAGGCGTTATATCATCTACGTATTCGAACTCGCTAATGTCATAGGGTTTTCTAGATACAACATGCAACATTCTGCCGCCAGCATGAGGTGTGTCGATAGAAAGCGGATTAAGCCCATCCTCTCGCTCTCCGCCATGCCCGCCATAAACTATGTGTAGATACCCTTGCGTATCCATTTCTATGATTGGACGGCCGTGACTGTCTATTTTCCTCTCGCCTTTTGAAAGTGTGCTGTCAGCGGCTTTAATTGGTCCTTGCCATTGATGCGATTCAAGGTTATAGGCGGCAACATAGGGGTCGGTAAGATGGCCTTGGTATGTAATGAATACGGTATCTCCATCAACATAGTGCCAACCCCGGTGGGGATTACCCTGCAAGTTATCAGTGAAATAGCCAGTGGGCAACTCATTGTCATTTTTAAGCACAGTAGGCTTAGAGCCCAGCCCTTCTTCTGGTATTGAGTAAATGTCTTCGAAAGCTTTACCTTCTCTGTAAGCATCATAGATAGGTTGGTAGTCAGGGTATTGGCCATACATATACTGGTCTATGCGCCAGCGCCAGTAATCAGCGCTTTCAGGAACTGATGGGTCAACCTGAGCTGCTAGCGCTCCGAACACGTTATCTGTTTGAGAATATCGTTCTATCAACATCTCGCGCTTGGAGTAAAAATCGCTTTCCTTGGTTATGCCCATTTCTTCACTATCAGGTTTGCAAGCTGAACCTAGAATACCCACTGTGAGCACTATGGAAAGGGCGCGACCCACTTGTGTCTGAAACTGTTTACTAAAAAAAGACTCTGCCGTGTTATTCATCGTGTCATCATTCTCATTACTCATAGAGCCGCCAATAGATTAAGAATTTACCCTTCTTTTAAACCGTATCTATGTCGTGTATATTCAGTCATATGTAATCATGATGTTACAAAAATAATCAATATGAATCAAAACTTAATTAATAAGTTGTTAGTGTGTGCTAGGTTTTTTCTTCCGAACATGTTCTTAATCAGCGTTTTGTTTTCGACTAGTGCAGTTGGAGACACACTGTCGTCTGATGCGTTTATGCAACCTAATAATGATTATCTGCCCAAAACGTGGATGCACGCCATGAATGGTAATTTGACAAAAGAAGGCTTTTCTGAGGATTTCAAAGCACTAGAAGAAGCTGGCATCGGTGGTGCAATATTTTTTCACGTACATCGACGTAACTGGCCTTACTCTTCTCGTGGGCCAGTTAGATTCGGTACTGAAGAGTTTTATGATCACCTTGTTCACGCCGCGGCACAGGCAGATAAGTACAATATTGAGTTCGGCATTCATAACGCTGACGGATGGACATCAAGTGGTGGACCATGGGTTACGCCAGAGCAGTCAATGAAGCGGGTAACGTGGTCTGAGCAGTCTGTTTCTGGCGGAAATAGACATTTACCTTTGAAACCAGGTTTCGCAGAAGGGCTTTATAAAGATATTGCAGTAATTGCTATTCCCCAAGATGAGTATTCCAGTCACAATTTATTTTCGACCGGAAGAATAAGCTCATCAGATTCGACATTAAATGCTGAAGTTTTGTCAGACAGCGACTGGGATACAGAATTTATTTTCGAGAAAAATGAAAACGATGAATATTGGTTGCAAGTTGAGCTTGATGATGTTGCTACGTTGAGAAGTTTGCAAATAGAAACACCAGACCGGCATGGGGACGCCGCACTACTTATTTCAAATGACGGTATTAACTTTGAAACAGTGGTTGAAAACCTACGTCGGCCCAGAACCGGTGCGAGAATGTGGGCGTTTAGTCCGCAACTTGTTAATGAAAACCAAGATGGATTTACAGCCAAATATTTCAGAATTTCATTTACCAAACCTATCACAATAAAGCGTTTTGATCTGTGGTCAGTACCAAGGATAAATGATTGGTTATCCATGAATTCCATGGAACGTGGGAAGCTGAGTATGACGCCGACTATCGCAGAAGCCGCCATAGTCGCATCAAGAGATATTCAAGTTCTACATCGTGGAGTTATGCCCCCAGAGGGAATAGCAATACCCGACGGAGACTGGCGAATTTTACGATTTGGTTATACCAGCACAGGTGCCTTTAATGTCCCTGCGACAATTGAGGGCGAGGGATTAGAAATCGACAAGTTCGACGCTAATGCACTGGAGCATCACTTTGATAATTACGTAGGTAAGCTGGTCAAAAAGGTGAATGAGCAAGGCATAAAGTCACTGAAAACCACAGAAATAGACAGTTATGAAGTCGGAGGCCAGAACTGGACAAGAGGAATAGAAAAAAGCTTTAAAGATAAATTTGGGTATGACTTTATTCCATGGTTACCCTTACTTACAGGACGGGTTATCGAATCGCCCGCTCACACGGGTGCTGTACTTCAAGAGTTTCGGCAGCATCTCTCTGATT
>MDSV01231381.1_pt1 | contig 21377 bp, 25 predicted proteins | sample 810851 | NCBI WGS metagenome assembly MDSV01 (sample SAMN05326640, study PRJNA326480) | marine metagenome | isolation source: seawater | place: Atlantic Ocean: North East | collected 2012 | reverse complement strand
TGGAAATGATGCTGGGTCTTTCTGAATGCCGCTCGGCGTTAGGAACCTAACGAACGCTAGTCGCGGTCTTAGTGTCAATCTAGTAATTGCACTCACTACACCTAGCGCTTAAAAACAACTTGGCAGTAAGCGATAACGCATTTGTTGCCTGGCATTTTCATTGGAGCTGGTGCATTGCCGCTGGCAAGGCAAATGTGCAACCAAAAAGCAAACAATATTGGTTCGTGCGGTATACATCTATCTATGCCAATTGCAGATACTGTGACGGATTAAATGTCTTGACTGAGGTGTTGCTCAATAACTGAGGGATAGCTTTATTGTCGTCTCCTTAATTGAAATGTCATCACCATAAGAAGTAGTGAAGCCTTCAAATTTAGCTGTTTGAGAACAAATTTTTTTCCATAATGTTGATCTTCGAACGTTGATCGCTTTCTTGAGAAGCGGACACCAAATTTTCCATTTGTTTGCCTTCTCGCTTAGCCAACAGCCCAATTGTCGCAGTCCGTTGCAATACTAAACTTTGCCGCCAAATACGAACAAGTAGCGAAAAAAATATGGAGAAAGCGGTGTTCATAACAAGTGCGCTAAATGCAAAGGTACATCTGTTGTCTGGCATCTTGATTGGAGCCGGTGCATTAATACTCATGAAGCAAAGGTGTGACCAAAAAGCCAAAAAGCACAACGGTTCCAATGGTACGCACCAATCTATGCCAGTTGCAGATGCCAAGACGGATTAAATGTCTCACCTGAGGTTTCGTGTAATTACTGAAAGACATCTTTGCTGTTATCTCCTTAATTGAAAAACCACCGCTGTGAGGAAAAATTAGGTTTTTTTGTTTACATGTCTGCATACAATAGCTTTGTCCAATGACGTTTATATTCTAGTGCTGATCGCTTTTTTAAAGAGCGAAGCACTGAAGCCTTGATTCGGTTGATTTCTTTTTTGGGAAAATCTTCTCGGTTCAATTAGCGAACTGCCAACGCAGGATCTAGCAACAGATTAGCGCTGGCATCAGGCAAGGTATACTAACCTATTGTGATAACATATACTGCTAACCATGCTGATTTTCAGTGCAAAAATTGCATCAGACAGAAGGATTTGGGTGGTAATGGAACTGACAAAAGCACGCTCCACCAATGGCCAATTCTCAAAGGGTTTTTCGTGCAATCCTGGTGGTCGCCCTCGCGATGAGCAAAAGGTTGCAGAATTAGCGCGTTCATACACAAGAGAAGCGATCGAGACGCTTGTTGAGTTAATGCGCAGTGGTAATGATGAGCGCGTTAGAGGCACGGCAGCGCAAGCATTGCTGGATCGTGGGTGGGGCAAACCTAAGGTAGAGGTTGTAAGTGATGAGGTCGGCTATGTGCAGGCGCTACGAGCAGTAGCGGTTGAGCTAGATGACAAGCTCAACAAGAAGCAAGTGCAAGGATTGAGCGGTCAGGAGAATGTTTGCTCATAAAATCAATGCCTCGTCTCGGTCCCTTTGCTCCCACCAACCAAAGGCAAATATTGTTGTTCGCGGTTGAAGTACTGTGGATTACGGTTGGCCGTTTCAAATATGGCCAGAGTGATAAAGATACCCGCCAAAAGAAAAGCGTGAATTAGCAAACTCACACCAAATACAATAATCGATCCAACCCAAAACGAAAAAACCATGCACCAAACACATGCAAGTGCCTGCATGATGATGTGCCTTGTGTGCATATCGGGAATACGCGACAGCGGATTGTACCGGCTGTCCATGATTATCCTGTATCCGTTAAGTATTTCGGTAAGCAAGTAATTCATGGTTTCTGCCTTTTAGATACGAAGGTTACGGCGAACTTCGGTAGTGTCTTTTATGGATTTCTCGCTAAAGGACTTTAGCCCTAGGAATCAATAACATAGCAAGGGGCGATGTCGTTTAAGCCCTGACTTTATTTAGTACCTTGGGTAAACATGGATCAACTCTCAACCTTGCTATTTACTTTGAAGGCTAGGTCAAAAGATAGCCTAAGTCAGATCTACACTACACTATCGAATTGATGAAAAGTGTTTGCTGAATTTGGCTAATATTCATCGGGAGTGTAGCCGCACTTACCAACTTAATAGAAAATCACGACCTTGATATCTTGACGTTCAAAAGTCTTGGCTATAACGCTCCATCGTTACATTTTTTACTAAGACTGCTAAGGCAAAATTTTTGAGCGCTGCAGCAGTCCTCAAATTTTGGTTCCAACGCATTCATTAAACTGCTTGGTGATCTAGTTGTCAGTTTTAGTATCGTAAAAACTACTCTTCAATTATGGCCTTGATCTCTACGATTTGGCCAAAAATCTGACCGATCTCTGACGCCATTAAACCGCCTTGATTATCGCGAAACTCTATACGTTAAAAGCATTTGGTGGCGCATAATTTGATATGATATCAATTGGGAATCTGCGAAATTCAAACGATGACACTTGGTTTGCAAATACGTGTCCGAGGGCGTGTTCAAGGAGTTGGTTTTAGACCTTTCGTATTTCGTGAGGCACGTTCAATTGGTCTTGTGGGTGACGTCAGAAACGACAAAGAAGGCGTTCTTATTCACGTATCCGGAAAGGCAATGTATGACCTCCCTGAGATGATCCGCGGGTCTGCTCCACCATTGTGTGAAATTCATGACATTGAAGTCAAAGAAATAGAATTTGCGCAATCGGACCAGTTCAGGATTCTAATGTCAGGTGAGGAAGGGGCGGAAACATCCTGTCCACCGGATGCTGCCATTTGTTCGGCCTGTATCGACGAGATCTTGCAGAAGGGACGGAGGGCTGACTACGCCTTTACCAACTGCACTAATTGCGGCCCGCGATTTACGATTGTCGAACGTCTTCCTTACGATCGGGAGAGGACGACGATGCGTGAATTTGATATTTGCGAGGACTGTCGCGCCGAATACGAAAACCCTTTCGACCGGAGGTTTCACGCACAACCCATAGCCTGTCCAAACTGTGGACCGGTACTGACAATAGAACCTTATGCTCCTCATCCGCTTGACGCCGCAACATCAAGAATTTGCGACGGAGAAATCGTCGCTATTAAGGGATTAGGTGGGTTTCATCTGGCCTGCGATGCGACAAACGTTGACGTCGTACAATCCCTGCGAACACGCAAGCACCGTCCTTCTAAACCATTTGCGCTAATGGCTGATCTTGAAACCATCAGACAATTCGCAGACCCATCGGATATTGAAATTGGTCTGCTGACCGCGCCTGATGCGCCGATTGTCCTGCTGAACGACACAACCGGCACGCTACCTGAAGCTGTTGCGCCTGGAATGTCGCGCCAGGGATGGATGCTGCCTTACACTCCCTTGCATTGCCTTCTAGTCAGAAAGGTGGGACGTCCTCTAATTATGACATCGGGCAATCTGAGTGATGAGCCGCAACTAGTGGATAATGACGAAGCGTTAGCAAACCTTGCGCAAATCGCTGACAGCTTTCTCTTGCATAACCGTCCCATAGCCCGCCGGGTTGACGACAGTGTAGTTCTGCCAACCCCTTTGACTCCCATGGTTCTCCGTCGGGCAAGGGGCCAAACTCCGGGAACTCTAGCCTTGCCGGCAAGCCTCCCGGATCGGCAGGTTGCAGCGTATGGCGCAGAATTGAAATCAGCCATCTGTCTGACGAAACATGGCAGGGCGATGTTATCGCATCACATCGGTGATCTGGATAATGTCCTTGCCTATGCAGATTTCCTTGAGGCGGATCAAGATTTTGCCAAGTTGATGGATCATGAGCCATCGCTGATCGCCGTGGACAAGCATCCTGGATATCTGTCATCAAGATATGGGCGGGATCTGTCGGAAAAGACGGGTCTGCCATGCGTGGAAGTCCAACATCACCATGCGCATATGGCCGCGGCACTGGGTGCACAGGGCTGGGATGGCGATGTGGCGGTCGGCATTATATTGGATGGTCTAGGCTTTGGTGACGATGAGGCATTTTGGGGCGGCGAAGTGCTCGTGGGAAACTATCAGTCATTTCAGCGGGTGGGGCACCTTGCCTATGCGCCGCTGATTGGCGGAGACCGCGCACAGCGAGAGCCGTGGCGAAATGCCCTGATGCGTTTGGACGCAGCCGGTCTTGAGGTAGATGCTGATCTGCTATTTTCTGACCATCCGATCAAACAAGTTCGAGCGGCGGCAGTTGCTACAATCCAGTCGCCACTTTCCAGTTCAGTTGGTCGGCTGTTTGATGCCGTCGCCGCTTGTCTGGGCATTCTGCCAGGACAACAGTCTTTTGAAGGTGAGGCGGCGATGCGGCTGGAATCGCTTGCTTCTGCGTCGCAGGATGACGGCTGGTACGGAATGCATTGTAAAGACGGCGTCATCGATCCCGGCCAACTATTTGAGAAACTTTTGGCTGACCGTGCGCGGGGCAGTCCGGATGCAATGATTGCAAGACGTAGTCATCGCGGCATTGCCAAGGCATTTTCTGGCCTGGGGCGGCGCGTAGCCGAAAAAACAGGCGTGCAAACAATAGCCCTCTCTGGTGGATGTTTCCAAAACCGGCTCTTATTGACCATGGTGGCAGAGGACCTTGGGGACTTTGAAATTTGTGGCCCGGGGCCGGTCCCGGTAAATGATGGTGGTCTTGCTTTTGGTCAAGCAATGGTTGCTCTGGCACAAGTAGATTGAGATAGATTAATGGCTGTATTTTTGATGATTCGATTTTTACGCATCATTTTTTAATTTAGGAGGTTTCCTTGACAAACCCTGATAAACCGACGCGCTTGCGCGGTGACCGAGTGACCATGGCCCATGCTGGTGGTGGCAAGGCAATGCGGGATTTGATTGATGAGGTTTTTGTTTCGGCTTTCGGCCTAGACACTTCAGAAGACCAGGCGCGCCTCGTATCGGATGCGATGAGTGAGCCCGGAGCAAAACTCGCCTTCACTACCGATGGCTATGTGGTCACCCCACTTGAGTTCGCTGGTGGTGATATTGGCAAGTTGGCAATTTGTGGGACAGTTAACGACCTTGCTGTAGGTGGGGCAAAGCCACTTTGGCTGTCCGCCGGGTTCATAATTGAAGAGGGCTTTGAAATCTCCCGCTTGTGCCGGGTGGTTTCAACAATGGCGGCCGAAGCGAAAAGGGCGAATGTTCGCATTGTTACGGGTGATACCAAGGTGGTTGAGCGAGGTTCAGCTGACGGCCTTTACATTACAACGTCTGGTGTTGGTGTGATCCCACCGGGGTGCAATCTCGGTGCGATCAACATCCGGGAGAGCGACGTGGCAATCGTTAACGGCGTTTTGGGTGATCATGGGGCAGCAATATTGGACGCGCGTGGTGACCTGGCCTTGTCGACAACTGTGGAAAGTGATTGTCAGCCGCTCGCTACGCTCATGCAGGCGGTGATGAGTGCAGCGCCAAATCTCCGGGCGGCACGTGACTTGACACGGGGTGGTCTGGCATCTGCCCTTAACGAGATGGCGGAAACGGCCCAGCTCACGGTGGAAATTGAAGAAAGCAAGCTGCCAATTCGGCCTGAGGTTCGCGGTGTGTGCGAAATACTAGGTCTTGACCCACTTTATCTTGCTAACGAAGGCACGCTGGTTTTGTTTGTACCAGAAAATGAAGCAGAGGCCGCGCTGGCATCAATGCGAGCACAGGACGCTGGCCGTGACGCGCTGGTGATTGGGAAGGCACGAAAGAAGGGTCCGATTCCAGTCACGATGAGGACCTTGTTCGGTGGAGAGCGGGTTGTTGATATGCTCGTTGGTGAACAGTTGCCGAGGATTTGCTGATTTTCTTTTGGCTAGGCCTGAACGCTATCTAGCACCACCATATTGCCAATAGGCAGCGCAGGCGCCTTCGGATGAGACCATCAAAGCACCCAGTGGCATATCAGGGGTGCACCCCTTTCCGAATTGTGGGCATGCAACGGGTTTTACACGTCCAGTCATCACCTCCCCACAAGCGCACCCTTCTGGCTCTTTTAAGCTGTTTCTTTTCAACCCATAGCCGATACCAAATTTTTCTTCAGCGTCAAATTCTTTGTATTTGGTTCGGACCCGTAAACCACTCGCATCTATCTCACCAAGGCCACGCCACTCAAATGTAGGTCGCGGCTCATAAACGTCTTCAACAGAGGCGATGCTTATCGGGTTGCCATCGTCAGGCACGACCCGGGAATATTGGTTTTCAACTTCCGCTCGCCCGCTTGCCATCTGTTGCAGCACCATCAGGATGGACTGCAAAAGGTCCAGCGGCTCGAAACCTGCGACGACGATAGGCTTTTTGAAATCGCGGGCAATAAACTCGTAGGGCGTTGTACCAATGACCATCGAAACATGGCCTGGTCCTACAAAACCATCTATCATTGAATGCGGATCTTCCAACAATGTCTTAATTGGCGGCGGTACACGGATGTGGTTACAGAATATGCTAAAGTTTGTGAGACCTTCACGAGCAGCCTGCTGAATGGCGACTGCGGTGGATGGGGTCGTCGTCTCAAACCCTAACCCAAAGAAAACAACTTCGTTGTTAGGCAGGCGACGGGCCAACTCCAGCGCGTCGAGAGGCGAATATACCATTCGCACGTCTGCGCCATCTGCCTTGGCCTGAAAAAGGGATTTTTTCGTGCCCGGCACTCGCATCACATCGCCGAAGGTGGTCATGATCACCCCGGGGCGTTCAGCTATTTCGACACAATCATCGACTCTGCTCATGGGCAGCACACAGACCGGGCAACCGGGGCCGTGGATGAATTCCAATCCAGTCGGGGTTAGTTTATCTAGACCAAAACGAAAGATGGCATGGGTATGGCCGCCACATACCTCCATAATGTGAATAGGCTTCTCGGCGGTGGCCCCTAATTCTTTAACAATTTCATCTATTGCTGCCAGTAATGATCTGGCTGCTGATGGATCGCGAAACTCATCTACGAATTTCATGTCTGGCTTCCAATGACCTGTCGCTCTCGAACATTGCCTCAAATTCCTGTTGTGCTTCACCCAACGCGTGCAGGGTTTGCATGGTTTTTTCGGCTTCTTTCTCGTCGATGATGGCCATAGCGAAACCAACATGGATCAAGACCCATTTATCAACGAGGGAGGCAAGGCCTTCGCCAGCAACACACGTTACATTCACCTTGCGTTTTACGCCGGATACGTCTGCCAGCGCTAAATTAGTCTCCACATCGGTTATCTCAACAATCCGACCAGGAATTCCCAGACACATGACATCCCCCTAATTAAAAACAGGCGAAACGTTTCCACCGCCAGTTTTGTAAAAAATTATTTTGGAACGTAACACGTTGTCCCAAGGGAAACGTCAATAGACAATGTTGAAACCCAATTCCTCCAGATCCTAGGTGGCGCAACGGTTGAGATCCCGGCGAATTTCATTTTCGGGCAAGTTTATTCCAATGAAGACGAGAAAGCTTTTTTCCGGCGCCCCCGGCAAAGGTTCAATGGAGCATATATCGTGAACGATGTTGGTTAATTGTGGCACAGGTTCACCTGCAAAGCACAGGATCCCCTTTACTCTTAGCAAATCTTCGGAATGCCGCATGATCCAGAAAGAAAGCATGTCACGGAACACATCCTGATCTAGTGGCGTGTCAATTTCGATCGAAAAGGATGCTATGCCGTGCGTATGATCATGATCATGATCATGGTCATGGTCGTGGTCGTGGTTGTGGGTATGTTCGTGGGTGTAGGTGTGGTCGAATTTGTCTAGTATGGACGACGTTTTTTCCGGAGCAAAGAAAACAGAGTCGATCTCGTCTGCACTGGCCACTATTGCGATGTCCGCCAAAGGATTTCTAGAAGCAAGGTTTGCGCAAACCTTTTCCATCTGGTCATCGGTTTCAAGGTCTGATTTGCTAACAACGATCCGGTCTGCAAGCGCAATCTGTTCAGCAGCCTCGACAAAGCGATTTGCCTGACTGCCAATGGCCGGCGCCGATGCAACGCAGATGGTCTGCTCTACCTTGATGTGGGATTTCAGGCGTGGGTCTCGAGCTACGGTACGCAGGATGCTACCGGGATCGGCAAGGCCAGAAGTCTCAACGATGCACCGCTCTATGCCACCCGTTTTACGCCGCGCAATGAGATCAACAAGAGCAGTAGCCAGGTCATCCTGGACCTCGCAGCAAACACAGCCGTTCGGCAGGCTCAGCATTTGCGTACCGCCTGACATCGTCCCAAGAATAGCTCCATCGACATCAACATCCCCGAACTCGTTGACAAGCACAGCTGTTCCCGCACCGGCGGGAGATTTGAGATATTTGTTGAGGAGAGTTGTTTTGCCTGCACCCAGAAAACCGGTCAGCAAGGTCATTGGAAAGACAGCATTTTCTGGTGCCGAAATGCTCATTTTTTGAACTCCTATCAATCAAATTTAGGCATATGCAAATTCTGCGTCAGGCTAGTGCATATTTAGCATCAATGCCCTTACAGCATGTTTTATTACATATTTACTACGCACCTAATACATGCACATCTGGTTGCAAGCCTACTAAAAATGTACGCCGAAGGAGAAAAATATGAAGATCGCGACTGTTGGAAAAGGGGGATCTGGAAAGACCACAATCGCTGGAACATTAACTAGGATATTTGCAGATGACGGCCGAAAGATGTTGGCCATTGATGGTGATCCAAACCCAAATTTGGCGCTTACCTTAGGTATGTCCCGAAACAATTCGGACCAAATTACTTACATTCCAGCTTCGGTCATGAAACGTGGTGAAGAGGTGGATGGCGTGGTCCAGATGGTGCCGGCGATTCCACGCGAAGAGATCATTGAAAAATATGCTGCGCCAGCTGCCGAGAACGTCGATCTTATCGTTATGGGTCAACCGGCACATGGCACCGCTGGTTCGGGTTGTATGTGTGCGTCACACAGGGCGGTGCGTGGTCTTGTTGCCGAATTAACAGATTTCGGCGAGCATACGGTCACTGATATGGAAGCAGGTCTAGAACATTTGAAAAGAGGTACTGCGCGTCATGTTGATATGATGCTGATAGTTGTAGAACCCTATTACCGGTCGCTTGAAGCAGGAATGCGCACAGTCGCCCTGGCCAAAGAACTCGGGATCAAGCACATCAAGGTGGTCGCAAACAAAGTGCGTAACGATGAAGATATGGAAGCTATTCAAGTGTTCTGTGACCGTCACGAAATGGAAATCATTGGCACGGTGCCTCTCGACGAATACATGGTAAATGCAGAGCGACAGGAACTGGCGCCGTTTGATTTCGCGCCTAGCTCATCGGGTGTCGCCTCCCTTCGCAAGATTGCGCAGGCCATTGACGAGCTTGCCGAGTTGCCGAACTAATGCAGATTGGCAACCTTGCAAAGGAACTTTCAGTTTCAACCAAGACTTTGCGCCATTACGAGAAGATCGGCATTCTTCCTCAAGCGGATCGGAGCGAGAACGGTTATCGTACTTACTCACGTGCGGCTGAGCGTACCGCACGTTTTATTGTGATGTTGAGACGCTTAGAACTCTCACTAGATGAAATACGCCAACTTCTTGAGGATGATCAGAGCGAACTGCGGAAAAACCTAATTGGCATTTTGGATGAAAAGCGCAGAGCCATTAGAGTTGAGGTCGCTGTGCTCCAGGGAAAATTGGAAGACTTAGACACACGTTCACTAAACCTCGCCACGAAGAATATTGAAATGTGTGGGAATTGCATCTGTGCTTTATTTGGTGAGGACTGCTCGTGTAACTAAAATGATATCTGTGCTTGAATTATATCGAGTTTGTAAAAATATTTTTCAAAAATTGCGAATAATGTATTGACCTTTACCCAAGGGCAATCCTCCACGGTAGAGCTTGAACGAAGCTCAATGGGGGATACAATGGGCAATCAAGATGAGCGCACAAAGGCAGAAGTCCCAACAAACGTCAGCTACTTGCCTCGGTTTGGGTTGGATGAGGGCCCGGTAACTGAGGTTCATGCCTTCTGGCTTGCCGGACTTAGCTGTGATGGATGTTCAATCGCTGCAGTGGGAGCGCAAAGTCCCACTGTCGAACAATTAATAACCGGGTCAATTCCCGGACTTCCCAAAGTCATTCTTCACCACCCAGTATTGTCGGTCACAGCCGGCCATAAGTTTATGGAGGCTTATCACGAAGCGAAGAATGGGACGCTTGGTGCACCGTACGTTGTTATCCAAGAAGGATCTGTTGCTGACGAGAACATTGCTGAGGAATTCGGTGGGTACTGGTCTGCTATGGGTGTCACGATTGGTGATGACGGGGTTCATACACCAATACCGACTGCACATTGGCTGCGCGATCTTGCGCCGGGAGCCGCGGCAGTAATAGCTGTTGGAACTTGCGCCACTTGGGGCGGCGTGCCTGCCGCAGCTGGTAACCTAACAAACGCAATGTCTGTCATGGATTATCTCGGCAAAGAGTACCTGTCTACGCTCGGGCTGCCGCCGGTTAACATTCCAGGATGCGCTCCGCTTGGAGATAACATTACTGAAACGGTTGCATCAATTTTGATGTTCCTTGCTGGTGTTGGACCTTTGCCTGAGTTTGACGAACTCGGCAGGCCAGCATGGATGTTCCAGTCGACTGTACACCGTGGCTGTGTAAGGGCTGGTAATTACGAGGAAGGTAAGTTTGCCGACGAATACGGACAAAAAGAATGTCTGGTAGAACTCGGTTGCTGGGGGCCAGTTGTTCAGTGCAACATGGTTTCGCGTGGGGCCATTGGTCACAACGGTGGCTGTATGAACACTGGTGGCATTTGCATTGGCTGCACAATGCCGGGCTTTCCTGACGCATTTGCACCATTTTACAAGGCCCCGCCAGGCACGATGGTATCTTCAAATATATCTCGCAGTACTGGCTCTTTCGTTTCCTATTTGCGGAAATTCACTCAGGACAACCAAAACCTGACGAGTCATTGGAAAAAGACGAATGAAGTTCCGTCTGGGTGGGCAAACGTGGACGGGCGCCGTGGCCTAGGAAAGAAAACGGTTAACTTTTTCTATGAGAAATTAAAAAGGTCTGGAACTCAATTTACACCCGGATCAAAGCGTCAGCAGGAGCTTCAAGAATCTGCTTCGCGGTATCTAAACAAGAGCACCGCAAATAACAAAATTGCGGCGGAATAGGGGGTTATGATGACACTTTGGGCAATTGGTTATATGGCAGGCGTAACGGTAGTCCTCGTTGTTGCGCTGCTACTGATCGGTATCCTACTGCAGGCACGGCGTATTCATCGGCTTGCAAAGGCAGCATCCGGGATTGTGGCCGACATTGACAGCAACACCCGCTCCATATGGATGCTCGCTTCAACAAACAATGTGGCAAAAAACCTACTTGGTGGCGCCGATTCCATTGAAAAGAACGCGATGGCTGTTGTCAGTGCCGTCAGTGGTGAGGATCAGGAACGAACCAACGAAGAGAGGATCAGTTGATGGATTTGATCAATGGAAATGATCCTATCGCAAGCTGGTGGTTGGCTGTTGGCGTTGTCGCTGTTGTAACGCTTGTCGTTGCAGTCTTGCTGGCGCTGGTGATCCGCACTGCTTCTTCAATCAATGACGAGGTCGCGACTATTTGGGCCAACGGTCAGCGGGTGGCAAACAATACCATCCATATTGCAGCGCTCTACAAGACCCGCGATTACACCAAAGGTATCCTTGGACACGCTGGAGATATTCTTAGACACAGCCAAGCCATTCGCGATCACGCAATTGATACCTCAAGTGGCCCAAAGTCCATTTTACAGAAGGTTAATTGACATGATTACTGTTCTAACAATTCTGACATGTTTGGCTTCGCTACTTCTGCTCGTCGTTGTCGCCGTTTCTCTTGTTCGTATAAATACACTGTTGGAAAGCATTGGAGGCACAGGCAAAAGCTACCTTGCTAAATTACGGCTTGGTTTGCGCGCTATAGAGAAGGAAACGTCGCATTTGCCGGCTGCTGCCCCGATCCTGAATACAGATTTGGAAGCTATTGGTAATGGCTTGACTGCGGTGGATGCCACCCTTGGAGAGATTCATTCAGCCTTACTAGCGCAGGAGAAGCGGTCATGAGTGCATTAGCTTTGTCGATTTGGACACTTACCCTTGCAATTGTTGTTATTGCGATTGTGCCGCTAGCTATCTCACTTCTTGCGCGTGCCCTTCGGAATGCAAGATCAATCGAAGGTTACTTGTCAGACATGCTTACAGCTGGCGTTAAGATCGCCGGCCACACTCAAGCAGTGAGTGAACTAAATCAGACGATATTGGCTGCTGGGGCACTTCAGGCTGTGGCGCCTGCAATCGAAGAGAAAACTGGCGTTGTTGCCGAGATTCTCTCAAAAAGAGCCGAGGGGAACGCGTGATGATTACAACATTAGCTTTTGCCACAGTGGCGGTCGTGCTCGCCATCGTGCTGGTAGTCGCATATCACCTAATTGGCATCTTTGTGGCCTTGAAACGTAGTGGTGACCATCTTGAAGCTCTGGCAGGTGGTCTCATTGCAATACGCGAAAATACGGAACCGTTGAACGGCCGGGTAGATGACATCAATGCCGGATTGACCGGTCTTATTGAGCCACTTCTTACAACTAACAACAATCTTGGCCAGATAGTGAAAATTGCTAGTGGCCGTTCATAGGTACAAAGAAAAAACAAGTCCCAGGAGCTTTACTGATGTGCTTTGAAAATCTTCCAATCGAGTTTGATAAAGATGGGAATGCTTTCCTTAAGGATGGTGTTCGTAATCCTTATGAATACCAAACAAGAACGATTGAAGAACGCAATGCCAAGCTGAAAGAGGTAGCCGTAAAAAACGGGCAACTTGCAGATGTGGATTTCGATCCAGTTACCCGTGTTGCGGGCGCCCTAGCGTTCCACTCAACAGTGGATCTCAAGAAAGGTACCGTCCTTGAGACAAATGCGATGGCGACATTGTTTCGGGGTTATGAGGTAATCCTTCGTGGTCGCGATCCGCGTGACGCCGCCTTTATATCTTCCCGTGCTTGTGGTGTTTGTGGAGGGGTGCATTCGACTGCATCGGCGCTGTCGATTGAGATGGCCCTTGGCATAAAGCCTCCACCGCTAGGAATTGTGGTTCGCAACCTTTTGCTTTCTTGCGAATACCTTTACGACAATCCGTTGCACCTTTTCGTCCTGTCGGGCCCAGATTTTTCAGAGTCGCTTGTGAAGATGACGAATCCGGAAATCTGGGAAAAGGCGCAATTCGCTGCTGCGCCGGGATATGAGACACACGGTTACCGAACGATTTCGGAGATTATGACTGATCTCAACCCGCTAACTGGAAAACTTTATCTTGAAGCGCTGAACATGACCCGTGTCGCGCGAGAGGCATATGTACTTTTGGGTGGTAAGTATCCACACCCTGAGACTATCATTCCAGGTGGTGTCACGACGACAATCACGACATCGACCTTCAACGAATTTTATCTTAAAATGTCGCAGTTTTTCGATTATGCGAAAAAATGCGTGACGATCTGGGATGACGTCTTCGACTTCTTCTACGAGTACGATCCGCGTTATAAGGACGTTGGCAGGATTCCGGCGACCATGGTCGATTTTGGTCAGTGGGACCATGAAGACTATTATGATGCGAGTTACGAAAATTGTAACGATTGGGGAGAAAAGCGTTGGTCGACCCCGGGCGTCGTTGTAGACGGTGAACTGGTTACAACACGCCTCACTGACATAAATGTTGGTTTGGAAGAGTTTGTCGAGCACTCATTCTATGAAAAATGGGATGATTATCCCTTCAAAACAGATCCACTCGGCAACCCTCTTTCACCTAACCACCCTTGGAACAAGACGACCATTCCGCGGCCGGGCGCGACGAACTGGAAAGAACGTTACAGTTGGTCTACAACGCCTACTTGGGACCGTAAGACTTTCGAAGCCGGTGCGTATGCAAGAATGTATATCTCAGCTCTTGCGCAGAAAATACCACAGAGTGAGTATTTTGAATCTACTGGCCGCAGTATGAAGTTGAACATTCCGAAAGGTGCTAACCTACCGGAAGCGAACCTTGAATGGAATGTTCCAGATGTCTGGAACGCGTTTGAGCGTAATCGTGCACGGGCCTATGCGGTCGCTTTTAATCTTCTGGTGACCATGGAAAACCTGGTTCGTGCTTTTGACCTTCAGAAGCAGGGTGAAACACAGGTTGCGACTCCATTTGAAATCCCAAAGAAGGGCCATTCTATAGGGGTTGGTTTCTGGGGAGCAGGTCGTGGTTTTCTGAGTCATCATTGTGAGATCAAGGATGGTTTGTTGGCTAACTATCAGATTGTGACACCTTCAACGGTGAATGCATGCCCGGCAACTCCTTGGGGTGAAGGCGGCCCTTATGAAAGAGCAGTTTTGAACACTCCAATTATAGAGACGGCATTCAAGGACGATACTGATTTCCAAGGCATTGATATTCTTAGAGCTTTACGCTCTTTTGATCCATGTATGCCTTGTACTACTCATGTGATGGTGGAGGGATCAGACCGAGTTGTTACTCGTGAAGTGACCACCTGTGCTTGCGGCATTGATTGAACGAGAATATGAGTTCGCCAAAAGTAATGGTGGGGATAGTTGGTTACTCAGCGGTAGTTGAAAGCTATCCGCTGGGGCCAAAGTTGTTGCAAGAAATAGAAGCCATTTTTGGCGATGACCCAGACGTTATTGTCGAGAATTTTACCTGGAGCCCTGTGCATATTGTGCAGCGGCTTCAAGGCGGGGAAATGGAGCGTCCAGACCGTATTATTCTGGTTGGCCTTGCAGCGGACACCATAAAGCCAGGAACAGTGTCCGCGCACCGTTGGCTTGGCGGCTCACAGCCAGAAGCCTCGGTGCAGGAACGCATCTATGAAGCTGTTACTGGCATCGTGGATCTGGAAAACACTTTGATGATTGGAAGTTATTTTAGGACGTGGCCAAAGGAGTGTTTGACCGTGGAGGTGGATCTTGCTGCTGACACGTTTGGGCGTTTGGTAATGGCTGAGAATGCTGGCAGGAACAGTGAGGAAGAATTAGAGCTTGAGCTTGGCTATTCTCCGATTACTGCGAGGAAACAGATGGTCGATGCAGTCGAGTCGTTGGTGCTGCAAGGAATTGCGGCGAAGGATCTGGTTTTGAAAGACAAGGACGCCAACATGCTGTCACCTATTCGTTCCTTTTCGGAAACGCATGTTGCTGACTTTTGAGGAGACTAGACGATGAGCCAAGAGAAAAAATCTGTTGCGCTTGATAGGATGATTGTTCGCGAAGACGTGCTCCAGATTTGTTATTGGTTTCAGGGTGAGGGCTTCGGTGACCGTTTCACTCCGCAATCTGTCATGCCGTTCCTTCAGAATGACCTGGATATTGTAACTGAGGTGATGGGCGATCTTTCCAAGGAGGGCACGCTCACACTGGAAAACGGTTCTTACAGGTTCAGCGACGGCGGCAAGCGCCAAGCTGGCGCCATATTCTATGACAGTTTCACCGAATTTCAGCAGGGAACTCATGGTGAGTGCAACGCAGGGTGTTGTGATGGTGACGAAGTTTGCGATCACGAACATCATGACCATTGAGGACAGGTAAGTTTATGCAGGTTGAAGACGGGGAGCAGTCGTTAGTGGGTTATCGCACTAACGAGGAATGGCACGATTTGCTGGCACAGGCAGCAACGATGCTGAGTGCACTGGATGAAATTGAAGACGATGTAATCCGCGAGAAGGTATTCTCCGCGATGGCAGGAATTGACGCTGTTCATCGTGAGGCGTTGCATCGTCTGGTCCGGCTTTTCAAGGAAGGCGTTCTTGAACAGGTTGTAACCGATCCGGCTATCAATTCCTTAATGGGGATGTATGACCTTCTTCCTCCCGAAACGCCTGGTTGTGCCAAGGTCTGGGATTTCATGGGCGATGACGATGACCCTGGCGATGTGACAGAAGAACAAGCGGTAACGGCGAACGAGGTGACCATTCTGCCTCACTGGTCACCCGCACCTCCGAACGCCGTCCCTGAGGAAGGGTCTGCATATATTTGCGATATGGAAGAGGGGCGTATTCTTTTGGCTCGTGTAGATGGCTTGGATTATGCGCTTGAGGCAGAATGTCCAAAACATAATAGAGCTTTAGCCGATGGGCGACTTGATAAGTTGATGTGGTCTTGCAGTCAGGGTTTGGGATGTTCCTTTGATATAAGAGATGGAAAACGACTGGGTGGTGGACAAGGTCTAAATTGTTTCCCTGTGCGCGTTGATTCGGATGGTCAGCGTATGATCGGTTTTGGTGTTCCGTTCGAACCTAAATTACCAGCTTTCTAAAAAAATGGAGATTTTGGTTGCTGGGGTTGGAAATGAACTAAAAGGCGATGACGCCTTTGGAATTCGTGCAGTGCAGTGTTTAGCTGATGACCCAAGGAGGCCCGAAAGTTGTGTCACTCAAGAGACAGGCATAGGAGGTATACATTTAGTCCAGGAATTAATGCGTGGGTATGATTCACTTATTGTGTTTGATGCGTTTGATCGTGGCGGATCGCCAGGGGATCTATGGCTGTTAGAGCCAGATCTCCCAAAGGCAGAAGAGATGACCCATCGCGAGCGACGCGACTATTTCGCAGATGTTCATTACGCGACACCCATACGAGCATTAACCCTGGCCCAGTCAGTAGGAGCACTGCCTCCGCTGGTTCGTATAATTGGCTGCCAACCTGAAAAGCTAGACACATTTGATACTGCGATGCACCAAACGGTAGCGGCAGCGGTGCCGAGAGCTGTTGATATGGCGATCGAAGTTATGAACCATCTGAAGAAAAGACCGAAAAACGAATTCAAACCTGAGAACCCAAATTTGTTGGAGGAAAAAAATGGGTAATAGCAAACTAACAATATCAGCGATGGCTACGCTGATTTTTTTTACTTGCACAGGCGCAATAGCAGACCCAATCAGCATCATTGACCAGCGCGATCGAACTGTCACGCTTGATAGTGAAGCAAAACGCGTTGTTACAATTCCAATCCCGGCTGCATCCATGTTCATCTCGGTTGATGGTGGCACCGACCGCCTTGTTGGGATGCATCAGCTATCCAAGACAGCAATTAAGGATCGGATATTGCAGCGTTTTTATCCTAATGCATTGGCCATTCCGTCGAACATCACTGGTAAGGGGTTTAGCTTTGTGCCGAATGTTGAAGAGCTGTTGGCGCTTGAACCGGATCTTGTTTTCCAGTGGGGCCATCTGAATGATGACATTATCGACCCGTTGGTGAATGCAGGGCTGAATGTGGCTTTGATCAAAATTGGTCCAGAAAAATTCACCCGCAAGTGGCTCAATATCATGGGCGCTGTGACTGGCAAGCCTGAAAAGGCAAAAGCGATGATCAAATGGCGTGATGATGTGATGGGCGAATTGAAGGTCGCCACCGCAGATATCTCTGGCGACAAGCGGCCGCGGACGCTTTATTTCATGAATTACCTGTCAAAACTGCGCGTCGCGGGTGGGCCGTCCTACAATAATTTCTACATCAATCTTGCAGGTGGCCAAAACCCAGCAAAAGAGCTTGGTATGTTCACCGAGGTTGGTATTGAACAGATAATCGCATGGGACCCAGAGGTTATTCTTCTGAATGGTTTTGAGGCCAAGCTGAGCCCCAAAGATGTCTATGCAAATGAGTTGCTACAGGATGTGTCGGCGGTAAAGAATCGCCGGGTGTATAAGATGCCGCTTGGCGGCTACCGGTGGGATCCACCAAACCAGGAAAGCCCGCTGACATGGTTATGGCTGTCGATGATCCTACACCCCGAAAAATTCAACTGGGATATGAATGACCGGATCAAGAGCAACTATCAGTTCATGTATGGTCAAGATGTCTCAACCGACGATATCAAAAACATTCTGCGTTTCGACATGAATGCTGATGCTGCACATTACAACATGTTCCTGAAGGGTTAGATCGCGGCAGTGTTATCGTCAGGCAAAATGTTGGGCCCAGCCATTGGAAAATGGCTGGGTCTGTGGGCTATTTTGATTGGGTTGCTCGCGATTTCCATCGTGATGTCGCTCGGCATCGGGCGATTTGGAGTGCCGCTGGCTCATGTGGCCGGCATTCTCATGGACGGGATTATTAATATCGAGCCAACTTGGAAGCCGGTTGAGGAACGCGTTGTCGAACTAATCCGGATGCCGCGCATTCTGATTGCCGGGCTTGCTGGTGCTGGGCTCGCTGTTGCGGGTGCAGCGTTGCAGGGGGTGTTTCGTAACCCTCTGGTGGGCCCACAGATCATTGGTGTTTCATCCGGTGCGGCCTTTGGCGGCGCCTTTGCCATCCTCATTTCGGAAAGCCAGATGATGCTCATTGGTGGTGCCTTTAGCTTTGGCATTCTAGCGATGATAATTGTCTATACTGTCAGTCGTCAGCAAGGGAGAGCCTCGATATTGATGCTGGTGCTCTCAGGCATTGTGACAAGTGCTTTTTTCTCCGCCCTTGTTTCCATAACCAAATTTGTTGCAGATCCTGATGATAAGCTACCGGCCATTGTGTTCTGGCTGATGGGCAGTTTTGCGTCGGCAAGCTATGAAAAGGTGTTTTTGATCTGCATCCCAGTCGCGCTTGGTTCTTTCGTTGTCTATCTGATGCGCTTTCAGATCAATGTGCTGTCATTGGGCGATGAAGAGGCGCAGTCCCTTGGTCTTAAGGTTGAACGCACGCGCTGGATTGTACTGGTGGCGGTGGCGTTGATCAGCGCGGCTGTGGTTGCGGCGGCAGGTATTGTGGGCTGGGTGGGGCTTGTGATTCCACATTTTGCGCGCATGCTGACCGGCCCAGACCATAAGGTATTGATCCCGGCTGCGGCATTGATTGGTGCGGTCTATTTGATCCAGGTTGACAATGTGGCGCGTGCGTCAATCGCTGCTGAAATTCCGGTGGGAATTATTACCGCCATGCTCGGAGCGCCTGTCTTTGCCTATCTGCTGCGCCGCGCCGCTAATAAAGGTTGGGCCTCAAAATGATTGAGGTGGATAAGGCGTCATTTCGGTATGGTGATGAGTGGGTCTTTCGCGGTGTGAGCTTCACCCTCGCTAAGGGGGAAACGGCGGCTATTTTGGGGCCAAATGGCAAGGGAAAAACTACACTGCTGAAATCGATCATTGGGCTTCATTCGCTTGCCGAAGGAACGGCTAAAACCCATGGAAATTATGGGTATGTCGCCCAGAAAACCGATATGTCGTTTGCCTATAAGGTGATCGATCTTGTGGTTATGGGGCGAGCATCACATGTCGGACTGTTTCAGATGCCAAGTCATCAGGATTATCAGATTGCCCGCCGTACGCTCGACCGATTAGGTATCGGCGATTTTGCTGACCGCATTTTTACCCAGCTTTCTGGTGGAGAACGTCAACTTGTGATGATTGCAAGGGCGCTGGCCTCAGAATGCGAGATATTGGTAATGGACGAGCCGACATCTGCGCTCGATTTCCTAAATCAATCGGTTATCATGGATACGCTGCGCCGCATCACCGTCGAGGATGGTCTGACCGTGCTGATGACCACACATGTGCCGCAACAGGCCCAGCTTTTAGCCGACAAGGTTTTATTGATGCACGAAACTGACAGGCAGGAGTGGGGCGCGGCGCATGATATGCTGTCAGAAGAACGGTTGAACTCGCTGTATGGCGTTCCGATTAAATCCGTCACTTTTGAGCATAATGGCAAAAGCATATCGGCTCTTGTGCCACTATTTATATGATTACTTGGTATTAGTGCGTGTTGTCTGAATCAATGCTGGCGTTTACAAACGCGGTGAGAGCCTCGCAATGCTTGACAAGGCCGGCAAGCGCCGGAAAATCTCCTTTTGGAAGTGTTCCCGGAAATATGTGATTGACGAAGCCAAAGCCAACTGAACAGGTTATATCCGTCTGCTGCAGCCTGTTCCCGTCAAAATAGCGCTGACCTGCTAGCTTCTCTTCTAGCATTTCGAACCCCTGTCGGCACTGGCGAAGAAGCCTTTCTTTTCTGCCGTCTTCTGGCGCAGTACGGCGGCGTTCGGCATTTGCCGTCATTGAACGGTCAATGGCGCCGGTGGCAATGGCAAGCAGCTGCAGAGCAGCGCGGCGGCCGTCACCTTTGGCGGGGACAAGCGCCAGTTTTGGTCCCACCATTTCATCATAATGATCAAGGATAGCGGCGCTATCGACCAAAATTTCACCCGTTTCAAGCTGCAGGGCTGGCACCCGCCCAACCGGGTTCACTGCCTCGCGTTTGCCCTCATCATCAATGGCAGAGATGATTGAGCGTTCAAAACTTATCCCCAGAACATGGAGCGATACCCCCACCCGGCGCACATAGGGTGACAGATATTTACCATAGAGAAGAGGTTTGTTGCCTGTCATGCTATCATCAAACTCATGATGCAACGGGCCGCACGTCAATGATATTGACGGCTTCTTGCGGGGCAAGTGACAGCAGTTTCTCTGAAAAGCTAAATTGGATTTTTCTGAAATCTGCCGCCTCTTTTGGTGATGACTCACCTCGCGCCATAGCGCGGCGACGTGGGATGAAATCTTCAGGCAACATACCAGGCTTTAAGCCCAATTCAATAATTTGGAGTTCATCTGACAACTGAAAGAAATAGGCGCCTTTTGCGGCTTCAGCTACCAAAGGCCCCGGTTTGGCGTTTGGAATTACACTGTAGGCGTTACGCGAAACAGCGCGCGTTACCATTTCAAAACCGTCCCTTGTTCCAGGCCCCGGAAATCCGCTTACAACTGTTATCTTGTCGCGTTTTGGCGGGCTAGATCTCCAAATTTTTTGCCAGGCAGCTTCCATAACTTTAAACGAAACAGTAAGCCCACATATGCTTTGTGTGCCATGAAAGCGGATAAGATCTGCAAATTCGAATTTCAAATTTGTTGGTTCGGCGGATATTACAATAATGGTCAAACTACAAAACCTCTAATCAAAGCTGGTGGGTTCATAAATTGGGGATGTGATAAAAAACTTACTAGTCAGAGCACCACTGCAACCTTGAACATTTCAGTGTAGCGATCGATCAATAGTAATCTCTGTGACCTCTAATATCGATTGTGAGTGATGAAGTTGGCTATGTAAAGGCATCGGGAGCAGTGGGAGCTGAGCTAGATAACGAGCCTGATAACAGGCTGGTTTGGCGGTCTTAAAGTTTTCAGCTCAGCATAAAACGTGCTGCCTGGTAACGAATATTGCCGAAAGATTGTAGATATTACGTAGATACAGGTAGAGTAATCTAGACGTGTATACGATATAAATATCTGATACTATGTATTTTAATACTAAAATTGGTTATTGTATCACTACAATGGCATTGTAGAGGTCAGCGGTTCGATCCCGCTTAGCTCCACCATCCCTTTCAGACAAGAATGAGAACAGCGCCTTCGGGCGCTTTTTCTTTG